>FLOH01000409.1_pt1 | contig 97755 bp, 84 predicted proteins | sample 756751 | NCBI WGS metagenome assembly FLOH01 (sample SAMEA4026879, study PRJEB14308) | marine metagenome | biome: coastal water; material: water | depth 74 m
GCCTTCGGACCTGGGTGAAACTCTCAACATCCTCCAATTCTTTACGAATAACCCTTTTGGCGTGATTAACCAAGAACGTCCTAAGACAATCGTGCCTGACGGAAAAGCGCTTATTGGCCAATGGCGCGCCTCGCGGGAAATCCGACTTCGTCCTAGCCTGTGTGTTGACCCTCTGTGGTGCTATGTGGCAGGACTCTATCTTGCGGAAGGAACCACGCCCAAGGAAGTCCTGTTTGGGATGTTCGGAGCGAGGCCGAAGAAATTGGCCTTGGGGTTCACTTCATCGGAGGGGGCGAGTCTTGAACTAATGCTTCGCACCCTGCGGAAGCTGTTTTTCCCACTAGATTGCCTCTCTACATGGAAGATTAAGGTTGGAAGTCAGTATTTCCCAGAACTGGTGGTTACTGGCCTTAAGCATGGTGTCCCCATGCTGCGTGGAGGGGCAAGCGGCGATGGAAAGCTGCGCACGGTCGAGATTTCCCTCGCGATTAAGCAATGGGCCCTCGAAGTGGCTGATGCTCCTCTCGAAGGCCGCAGCCTGCTGCACACTGAGTATGCCGATTTCTATTCCCACGTTGAGCCTACTGGTGCAGGAGTTGCGCGAATTGATTTCTCAGCATCATCGACACTTTGCCGTTGGTATTTCCCTTTGCTGATGTTCACGGTCTTTGGGGATACGGTGAAGGACCCTGTTTCGAGCTTTTACGCATGACCACTCATCCACTGCTACCTGGGGTAACTCTCGCCCTTGGCTTGGACCATCCTGCGTACAGGCAGTACTTGTCCGAATGGCGTGAAGAGGCTGCCAGCGAAGCAGACAATGGTGTTACTGCAGCTTCAATTTGTCTCCAGGCAGCTTGGATTGACCTCGTACTCGAGGGAAAGCTGTGTCACGACTGGTTGTCCGTGATGGAGGATCTACTTGCTGACGCAAATCGCCCCATTGCCTATTCTCTGGAATACAGTAAGCGCCTGCATAAATTTGAGGCTCAATATTTACAATCCACCGTTCATGCAATCCATGCCCGCTGGTGGATCGGCACGCTAACCAAGCCTGGCAGCGTCGACCACGGGCTATTTGGCGGGATGATTCTTGCCAAGAAGAGTCCTGATGGACTAATCTACGATGGTGACATTAGCAAAACGATTTTACGGCATCGAATGAAAGCAGAGCTGTCGATGTCAGCTTTAATGGGCGCTCAGATTCTCTGTAAGGCGGACCTGCTGTCCGATAGCTTGTGTACTGAGCTGTCAACTAGCCTCTGCGACCCTCTTAAAGTGCCGCCTCTCGGCTATATGGCGAGCGAGCAATTTCGATTGGCAACACTGCGGGTTCTAGAGCGCGAGGAACAGTTTCCAGTTGGTATTGGAGAGCATATTGAAGCCTGCGCAGGTGGACTGAAACATGGGTGGGGCGATTTCCCCATGGCCTCAAAGGTGGATGCGTACATGGGAACACAAAAGCGTATTTCTAGGGACAAGCCAATCCACTCGCCCCTAGTCGCCTGCCATGTAGGTGTCCTTTCGGCGAAAGTCGTTGAAGTAGCTAAACGCCAACAAATCGAAGACCGGCTGGCAGCCTACGCTAGGAGCCTTGCCAACAACCCGATGGAGATTCCGGCATTTCAAATGCGTGATATCCCGATTCCGTTCGGCGCGAGCTTAACGCCAATCGAAGCGATTTGTGCTTCTAGCCTAATAGCAAGTTGTAGATCAGGAAAGACAAGTTGATTGCCCGTGACATCCGTGAATCCTGCGTGGTTCCTCTACCTGCCTTTCTTGCTAACCATGCAGGTGATACCAAGCTTGAACTCAAACCTTACCTGCAGCCGTTTGAAAGGGAGTTGGCCAATCGTGAGCTTCAGATTTTACTTAATCCGCAGGATGAGATTCTCACTGAGCAGGGCTATTCAATTGTACATACAGATGTCCCAGAGGACTTGCTTCGTGCGAAACTTACGTACTGGCAACGAGTTGGACGTCACGAGCTGAAACCCACACTCCAAAAGGCCCTCGAATACACCCAAGGGAAGGGGAATCAAGGCAGTGAACAACCCGTCCTGCATAGAACTCGGCGGTTGCGGTACGGCCCTCATGACTTGCACGACTACCGAGGTAAGTTTTTTCCGCAGCTAGTCCGTAGCCTCATCAATATATCTGGAATCTCCGAAGGCTCAGTGGTACTCGATCCCATGAGTGGCAGCGGAACAACGCCATGCGAGGCAGTGGTTGCAGGCATGCAAGCAATTGGCGTTGATCGAAATCCACTTTCGGCGCTGATTGCTTCAGTTAAATCCTCGATTCCACTTTTGGAATACAACCACTTCAAGAGGCTAGCTGCGAGTCGGTTACCCAGGTTCAACTTCGTCGCAACTGATCCCCACAAATTTTGGGGGGAGGATGACATGTGTTACCTCCTGAGATGGTTCAATCCCAATGCCTTGGCTGATCTTGCAGCGGTCCTGTCCGTGCTTGGAAGAATCCGTTCACAAGTCTATCGTGACTTTTTTCGAGTGTGCTTAAGCAATATCGTGCGTTCGGTTTCGTGGCAGAAGCTCGCAGATTTACGTGTACGCAAGGAAGTGTCACCCTACTCCAAGGGGACGGTCCAAGAACGTTTTTTGGCTGAGGCCGAGAGACAAATAGGCCTAATCCAGCCATACCTATTCGTTCTCCAAAACAATGATTGTCCGAAAGCTGACATCCGCAAAGGTGATGCGGTGGATGTCGCTAAGGTTTTTCCTGAGTATCGAGGCAAGGTCGACCTGCTAATCACATCCCCACCCTACGCCACAGCATTACCCTACTTGGATACTGATCGGTTGAGTTTGATTGTTCTTGGACTGTTGCCGCGCAGTCTTCATGGCAAGACTGAAACAGAGATGGTCGGCACACGTGAAATATCTGAACGGGGACGTCGGGAAGCATGGGTAGCTTATGAAGGTCGTAAAGGTGAATTGCCTGAAAGCATCTCCACACTTATCGACTGGATTGCGGAGACAAATCATGGAGAGGGTGTGGGGTTTCGGCGACGCAATCTGCCAGCCCTTCTCGGGAAGTATTTCTTGTCAATGCTTGACGCAATGCGTTCCGCCCATAGCCTAATGAGGCCAGGTGCTTTGGGGTATTACGTAGTTGGCAACAATAGTACGACAGTAGCTGGGAAAAAAATCGATCTCCCCACTGACCGCTTACTTGTTGAGCTAGGCGCCGCCGGTGGGTGGACGCCAGTAGAGCAAATTCCCATGGAGCGCATTGCGTCTCGCGATATTTTTCGTCAGAATCGCGGCTCATCAGAAACCATCCTGTGCTTCAAAGCGTGAAACCACTAATCCGAAAAGCCATTTATACTCGTGAAGACGAGGACGCCCTGATTGCATCAGGCGACGAGTGGAACTTCCACTCAGAAGAAACCAAGGGACACCTCCACTCGCTGCACCCATACCCGGCGAAATTTATCCCGCAAATTCCTCGGCGGGCGATTAGGCTTTGGACTAAGCCTGGCGATCTTGTCTATGACCCGTTTAATGGGTGTGGTACATCAGTTTTGGAGGCAAGTCTCGCAGGTCGACATGCTGTAGGAACAGACAACAACGCAGTAGCGATTCTTGCTTCAGTAGCAAAGACAGCGGCCTATTCGAATGCTGACCTCGAAGCCCTACGAGGTTTTTTGGAAGAGTTTCGATTGGGTTGGTGAAGGCCCCGCCACGCCCCGATTTGATCCCATCTAATAAAAACTTCCACTACTGGTTTGATTCGGTGACTGTTGATCGGTTAGCTGCTCTAAAAGGGCTTATCCTTGCCGAGAAAGAGCCATGCAGGACTTTGCTACTGGCTGTATTTTCTTCCATCATTGTGAGAGTCTCCTATCAAGACAGTGATACCCGCTACTCGCGAAAACTGCGAGATGTCGTTGCAGGCGAGGTGGATTCGGCATTCTGTTCTTGCCTTGCAAAAGCGATAGCCCACTTACCAGCTGCGATAGTGACCGGGCGTGGCTCAGTGGAGATTGTGCAGGCAGACTCTCGAGAGGTTCCGTTTATTGACTCCGGAAGTGTTTCACTGATAGTCACATCACCACCGTATTTGAATGCCTATGACTACCACAAATATCATCGACAACGACTCCACTGGATCGGTGGCGAGGAAAGTGTTCGATTCGCTCGAAATCTTGAAATCGGCAGCCATGATCAGTTTACGAGGAGCAATGCTACACCCGATGGCTATTTTGATGACATGGGAGCCTGCATTAGTGAATGGACTCGGGTGCTAAAAAAGGGAGGGCACTGCCTGATGGTCATCGGCGATGCCATCGTATCCAAACAAGCGGTTTGTGTTGGAGACAAGCTTGTCGACCTACTCGCGAAAGAGGGGCTAGTTCAGGAAAAGCGCTGGATTCGAACACTTCATCCAACCAAGCGCGCCTTCAATATTAAGAATAGTAGAATTAGCCATGAACATGTAATCCTTGTGCGTAAGCGGTAAGCGGTATTTGGTTAAGAAGTGGGCACTAGGTTCCATGTCTCTTTCGTGGCAAAGCTAAATGGGTCCGACGTCCACCATCAAAAGCAGGGCACCAATGGCACCCTACTTGCCCAATCAAGCAGCTTGCGCCACCTGACCAAGGCATTGATCCCGAAACTCACACTTCGAGCAGTTCTGCACCGACTGGTTACGTGGGAAGCAACCAACTTCGATGCCTGAACGCACCGTTGTCGCAAGTTCCTGAAACCTGCGTACGTCTTTTGGACCACGCACTGTTTCAATCACCTGCACTTTCGGCACTTTGGTCTTCACCAAGACGATGTAAGTCACCTTCACCGGCTTCTTGTCAGCACCAAGTGCCCACGCATACGCCGTTGCTTGTTCAGCAAGCCGGACTTGCATGTCAGAGTAACTACGTGCAGCAGTCTTTAGCTCGACCACTTCCAAGCCGTCACCGTGATCCACGATGAAGTCAAGAAAGCCAATCATGGGAGTACCGTCAGGTAGCGTCAGCTGAAACTCACGTTCCATACCGACGACATCTTGCACGGGCCCATGTTCGAAGTAAGCCGACACCAGACCTTCGCCCAGTGCTAACCACTCGGAGAAGGTCTTCGTGCCTAAATCCAGCTCTGCATCGGTGATACCGGCCTTTGCCACCATCATCTCTTTGAAAGCCGACACAGCATAGGATTTGCCACCAAGCTCGCCATTGAGCCTCCGCTGTGCCTCTGCGGTTAATGCGTCATGCACAGCAGTTCCGAAGAGCAAGTGAATGGACGAGCGCTCCGGGTTTGATTGGAGGATGTAGCGATGCTGGTACGCCTTCGGGCAACGTAGCCAGCTGTTAATTTGGGAATGGGAAAGATGGCGTCTCATGCCGCCGCTCCGGTTTTGAGTTGCTCAATCAGTTCACTAGCCTGACGTGAGCTAAGTTCTTGGAGGTTGGTAATCTGGAATCGTTCGCAGATATCCTGTGGTCCAAGATTGCGCGCGCGTTTTGCCAAGCTGAGTAGGAAGTTCAGTTGTTTGTTGCTTGCCGGTCGTGGTGGTGGCACGGTCTGGAAGCGTCCATTGCGGTTGGTTTGGTTTGGTTGGTTGGGTTGTTCGAACGGCTCAAACTGTTGGGAGTTGCCGCCGAGTTGTTGCTCGACCTGGTCACGTGCTTCGGTGATAAGGTCTTGAATCTGCAGTTGCAGAGCCTGTTTGTTGCCAAGGTAGCTGTCAGGCAGTTCCATTTCGAGCGTAACGTGTACGCCTTCGGAGCTGTAATCCTGGGCACCTGGTATTTTCTTGGTGAATCCTGCGTTGATTTTGATCATGGTTCTATTTGGTGTTCATGCGGAGTAAGCGCAGGTACGCAATGACGCGTCGCTGCACATGGATGTTGTTAAGGATTTCGATGGCTGCGGTGAGCGCTAGTCGAATGGCTGGTTTCATCGTGTGGATGATGGTTTATGGGTACGGAAAAAGCCCTCAGCGGTAAGGCCAAGGGCTTGTAGGTGGAGGGGTTTACGCCTCTGCTGATTTATTCCCGTTTTCGAGTTTGTTTTAAGTTGTCATTGTGAATTAGGGTCCATTTACCAAAATTAAGTAAATGGGTCTTCCCAATACAAGTTGGGATGGCAACAATCGAGGCTTCCATAGCCCGCTAGCCCTAACCCCCAACTTCCCCAGTCATGTTTAAATCAACCGCTTCGTTTCTTTTTACCTTATCGTTTGTAGCCACCACCAATGCTCAACAGTTCTCCTTTGTTCGAGAACACGCACCAAGTTTTAGTAATGCGAGCCAATATGGGCACGTTTCGTACCTTGGCGACCTCACTGGCGACGGCGTTGCGGAATATGGCGTGGCTGACGTTGATACCTCACCGCAACTGGATGTGTTCAACGGTGCAACAGGCTTACTGTATCTATCAATCCCAGGCACTTCGGATCACTTCGGCCTAGTTGGATGTTCACATCCTGACATCAATGGCGATGGAGTGCCGGACTTTGCGGTTGGCGAGAGCGAAGACGACTGGCAAGGCTTAAATGCTGGAAGAGTGCTAGTTCTTTCAGGTGCTGACGGCGGTGTGCTCCGTACTGTCTACGGACCTGCTTCATCAGCCGTTGATCAAGGGTTTGGGTGGGACCTGGAGTCTTTCGTCGATGTCAACGGAGATGGTGTCGTTGAGTTTCTTGCTGGCGCTCGCAAAGGTGGCACTAATGGCCACTACTCCGGCTCTCTGACATGCATTGACGGTGCAACTGGGGCCCACGTTTACACGGTTCATGGTGCTGGGGCATATGACTACGCATCTCGTGTTGGCTCTCCTGGCCCTGACCTAAACTCTGATGGGGTACCGGACTTCGCAATCGGAGCGCGGGAATGGTATTCGAGCTCCGGCGATGGATATCTTCGACTTGTGTCCGGTGCAGACGGTTCCGTGCTGCTCACTATCGATGGTTGGGGTGGGCAGGAAGATTCCTTCGGAGCCAACCATGCGTGGACAGATGATCTCGACAGCGATGGTCTTGCTGACTTGGTTGTTTCGGCTCCAGGGCAAGATTTTTACGGTACAGACGTTGGCCGAGTTGGTGTGTTCTCCAGTAGCAGTGGTGCGCTTATTCGAGAGATAGTGCCTTCCTTTGGGGTTTTGCAGGGTTTTGGCGATGCCAAGGCTACCCACATTCTGTCTCTTCCAGATTCTGATGGCGACGGTTTTGGGGAAGTGCTGATTCCAGTGGCGGAGTTCGACAACTTTGGCACGCCTTGCGCGGCTGTCTTCGTCTGTTCACCGGCTACCGGCAGCATTCTTGCAACCCTGAAAGATCCCGCTGGCGGCGTTTCTGGGTTCGGAGACTCCATGGTTTTGCTGGACTCACCAGCGGCAGGAGTAACGCGCGTTCTTATCGGTGGAAGTGTGGTCGGTAAAGCGCTTGTTTATGACTTCCTGCCAACTCAAGGTGGTCCACCCCCTGGATACAACTGGATTCAGAACCCAGCGAACGGGCATCGTTTTGCGTTAACTGTAACGCAGACTTGGCAGCAAGCAGCAACTGAGGCAGACACCCTTGGAGCCAACGTCGAGCTGGTTACAGTTCGGAACCTCACAGAGAATGACTGGCTATGGAATAACGTGGCAAATCAATCTGATGCCTGGATTGGATACACAGACGAAGCCGCTGAGGGAATATGGCTGTGGCGGAGTGGCGAGTTAACACCCTGGTGGGCAAGCAACGGATTCATCGGGCTTGGCGGTGCACCTGGAAACTGGATGCCGGGCCAACCTGATAATCAGTACTTCGGACAAGAACACTATGCAGTACTCCAGCTTCCATCGGCGGGGCAATGGAACGACCTTCGAGGGAATAGCATTGATAGGCGCCCAGCCATTTTGGAGTATTTCCCCGTTGACGCAGACAACGACGGCCTTCTCGACGACGATGAGATTCCAATCCATGGGACGGACCCTCAACTCTTCGATACCGATGGCGATGGTCTCGGTGATGGCCAAGAACTCGGTGTGACCTACGCCACTGCACCAACTGACACCAATCCAGCCATCTTCCTCGAAGACACCGACCCTTTGACCACCACCGACCCGTTGCTCTACGACACCGACACGGGTGGTGCATCCGATGGCAACGAAGATGTCAATAAAAACGGCGCTGTCGATGCCAACGAGGGGGATCCCAATGCAAGTCTAGACGACCTGTTTCAGATGTCAGTGCAAGGCCTGAGCCCCAATCAGCAAGCCACCATCAGCGTGTGGGATTGCCACCCAGGCTTCGTAGTGGTTCCGTTCTACTCACTTGCTGGACAAGCTTCCAACGTCTTAGCTGCGTACAACCAACTTGAGTTGCAACTTACTCAACCTGTTACGCAGCTAATCGGAATGCAAGCCAGTGCAAGTGGCAATGCCTTCAGCGTGGTTTGGGTACCACCGTTTGCACCAATTGGTCGCACGGTTTACTGGCAAGCTGTTGAAGTAGCACCAGGTGGTGCTGCATATCGTCCATCCATTGCACTGACTACGGTGATTCAATAGGTTCGAAGCAGTCTTGTGATTACGATTTGGGACCCCAATCTTGTTCTGAGGAGCTTCCCTTTTCGTAAAACGAGCATCAACATGGCGGATCTTAATTCCTTACTCGACCTGCTTGCTGGCATCGAATCTGGTCAGAAAAAATTAGGCCCACCAAATAAAAGCGACCCTCTGGATCCGTGGGGGAGCGACCCATTGGTTTCTCAAATCTCCTCCGCCTTGTTTGAATCAGGAATCCTGGAAGACGGTGACCCGTATTCAGAGGGAGCCAAGCGTCTTTGGGCTCAATTTCCAGAGGACATGGGTTCGGAGCCAACACAAGCACTCAAAGATTGGGTATTGCGCTTAACCCGTGCCGAACGGTTCTGTGCTGGAAGTATCTGGTCTGCTGCTAGCGATGGCCTTCTTGGCAGCATTGTTCGAGAGTTGCACCAACGAGTCTAAAACTGTGCTGAATTTGTGCTGAAAACGGTGTTTCAACCGCCCACGGTGGTTCTCGACCGACCACCACTGTCCCCCACTTATGGGTATTAAAGAAAAGGACTTACACACTCAAAGTCCTTAGTTACAATCGACTACGACAGAACCCAATGTCAGTTTAGGAAACCGGTGCTCTATCCAGCTGAGCTACGGGGACATTTAGCCCAAGAGGATAGCGTTCTCCAGGAGCGACGCCTATCCACCCACTTCCATTACACCCAACATTACATGGAAAAAGTCCTACTCCAGCTTGACTACCTGACTGGTCCCGCAGCTGGAGAGATCCAGCGCCTGCAAAAATACATTGCCGCAAACACGCGGGGGAAGATTGGCACTGTAGGTGGCGGTGCCGGCAGCATTGGCCGTGACGAGTACACCAAGAGAAGCGCTGTTGTTCAAACCGAGCAGGGTGCCGGCACAGGGTAGACCGTTCGGAATCAAAATGTTGCCTACCCCGTTGGCGTGAAGCGGCGCGACAAGTCCGAGTGGGGTCACGCGTGCGACGGTCATGGTGTGACTGGGGCAAGTGCCGCTCACCAGCAGATCAAGAGCGGTATCCGGAACGATGCTGCCACGGAGGCATACGCCTTGCCAGGCCTGCCCGTTTTCAATCGTGAACTTCGAGCGGACCAAGTCGAGACTGGCAGCGTGCCCCGGATCCAAAGGCGTCTGCAAAAACAGCGAGACATCAGCGCTATAGTTTTGGAAGTTCCCGATGAGACTGAACTCGATTTGGTCCAAATCGATCGTAATCGCCAACTCGTTGAGAGCGGGATGCGCCCAAGGAATATCAAGGGAAAGGAATTGGCCGCTGCCGTTTTCGAAATCCCCAGGAGTGTAAGTCCAGGTGAAGGTGCCTGTCATTTGCTGAGGCGGATCGAAAGGACGAGTGATGTTGGGATCCAACCACAGATCATCCAGCGTGTAAGTCACGGTTTGCGTTTGCGCGGCAGCCGGAGGCGCGGCAAGAATGGAAATGGAGGCGAGGATGAACAACCAGAGCAGGCGGCGCAACATGCCCCCAAGATACACCGTGATGTTGATCTATGGCCCAAGCTGAACCGTGGCGGAAACCGGGAAGTGATCCGACGGCCAGATGCCGTCTACACAATCGGCGTGAATCTGCGCGGTGAGCGGCAGGATCCCGGGCGCACAGAGGATGTAATCAATGCGTCGGCCGCCGTCGGCATCTAGAAAACCATTGAAGGTTCCCAGGGTGTTGAAGGGATCGCAGGCGCGCACAGCGGAAGTGTAGGAGGCGGCAACGAAGGTTTGTAGCGGCGGCGAAGAAAACTCGGCGTTGAAGTCTCCCATAAAAATCGCCGGCGGCCCACTCCTTGCATGCTCCACCAGTAAGCGCGCACTTTGCAAGCGTGCTTCCACACCGCGATGATCAAAATGCGTGCCATATACGCGCAGGGTAGCGCGCGGATTTGCCAGCGCCGATTCCGCTGGGATGGCTAGATCTACCCACACCGCCATCCGCGGCAGGGCGGCATCCCATCCACGGGAAGCGATTTGGTGTGGTGTGGCTGACAACCACAACTCGCCCCAATCCAGTACCTGCACGCTAGATTCACGCACATACAAACCGGAAAACTCGCCACCTAATCCCCCATCACGATGTTGGCCAAGCTTGCGGTAGTCGCGCAACACAGCGGCGAGTTCCTCCAACTGAAAGGCCAAGCCTTCTTGAATCGCCAACACATCTGGATGCGCGCGGCGAATCATTTCCGCCACCAGCTGCCGACGGGCGGGCCAAGCATGTACCCCATCTTCTGCGCTGCCATAACGAATATTGAAGGTCATCAAACGCAGCGTTGCGGGGCTTTTTGCCGATGCTGCGGCCGCTGATGATGCCGATTGCGGGCTTACACACGCTGACAGCGTGCAAAATGCAAGGAAGATAACGGCAACTGGCCAAGAGCGAAGGTTCACGCACCTAGTCTAAGCTCTCGAAGGCCTGTTCGAGTTTCTATAATCGCCGTTGGCCGCCATCTCCGGTGTGGATGGCAACCACGATGCTTTTCAACAGCCTAGTCTTCCTGGTGTTTTTCCCGATTGTTTTCCTCGGGAACTTGGCTCTTGCACGCACTGCGGGCCTACGCAAAATCTTCCTCCTTGCAGCGTCGTACTTTTTCTACGCACAATGGGATTATCGCTTTCTCTTGCTCATTTGGCTGAGCACCGCAGTGGATTGGTTTGTCGGTGGCGCCCTCGGTAAAACCGAGGAGCAAAGTAAACGCCGCGTATTACTTGCCATCAGTTTGATCGTGAACCTTGGCATGTTGGCCACGTTCAAATATATGGATTTCTTTATTGAAAGCGCCAACGTGCTCATCAATAGCATTGGCCTGCAGGGCAATATCCACACGCTGCGCTGGATTTTGCCGGTGGGAATTAGTTTCTACACTTTCCAAACGATGTCCTACACGCTGGACATTTATTTCCGCAAACTCACCCCACAAAAGTCGGCGCTGGATTTTGCCCTGTTTGTGGCCTTTTTCCCGCAACTGGTTGCCGGCCCAATTGTGCGTGCCCGAGATTTGCTGCCGCAGCTTGAAAAAAACCCGCTACCCTCCCGAGCAGACCTCTCCGCCGGAACTTATGACATCCTGTCAGGCTTGATGAAAAAGGTATTGATTGCCGATATCCTCGGCGCCCAGCTTGCTACACCATTTTATGAAAACCCCGAGCAATACGGTGTTTTCGGCGCTACAGCGGGCATTTACGCGTTTGCCTTCCAAATTTTTGGTGACTTTGCTGGATATTCTCAGATCGCCATCGGCTGCTCCCGCCTGCTCGGTTACGAATTGCCGAAAAACTTTGATAACCCGTTTATGTCGCGCACCAACTTGGAAATCTGGCGCCGCTGGCATATCACTTTATTAACCTGGATGCGCGATTACATCTATATTCCTCTCGGTGGCAGCCGCGGTGGCGAGAAAAAAACCTATCGCAACATCATGCTTACCAACCTCTGCGCCGGAGTATGGCATGGCGCTGGCATTAACTTTGTGATTTGGGGTATCGTCAATGGCATCACGATTTGTTGCTCGCGCTTTTATCAACGTGGGCGAAAACAACGTGGCAAGGTCAATCTCAGCTCCGATTCGCAATTCAAAATATGGTCGCAGCGTGCCATCACCTTCCACATCTGGATTTTGGCTATGCCCTTATTCCGCACCGATTCGCTTGCCGATGTGGCCGAAGTGGGTCGCGCTTTGATGCGTTTCAGCAGTCCACTCGGAAACACTCCGGATGTACCTCTACGCGGCGTACTGTTGCTACTGCTGGCCGTCGCCATGACCAGCTGCAGCGAATACTACGGCAACAGCATCCGCCATAGCTGGAGCCGCCTACTCCCCGAAGTACAAGGAGCTCTATTCCTAATCTTCATCGGCATGTTCGGCCTACTTTCAGTGGAAGCCACACCCTTTATCTACTTCCAATTCTAATGGGAAAAACCGCACTACTCTACTTCGTACGCTTCCTCATCGGTGCCGGCGTTGCCTTAGTGGCCAGCAACGCGATTGCCCGAGTAACCCACTTACGTTGGGAGCACGTGCCCAATCATTCCTACTTACAAGTTGCCGACGGCTTCCGCGATTCAGAAAATGCCGTCGATGTGGTGTTCTTCGGCACTTCTGCAACGCGCAACAGTGTGGTGCCGGAATTAATCAGCGCGCAACTAAGCGGCGCGCTCGGCCGCTCGGTGGAATGTTGGAATTTGGCCATGCCTAACGCCACACCGGAAGTATTTTCTCGTCTTGCTGCAACCGTATTCCGCGAAGACCGCCCGCAGCTGTTGATTCTCGAAGCTGTGCCGATGTTATGGGATGCCAATCGCCGCACCCATACCCCCACCGAAGTTTTTTGGCGTTGGTTCGCCGATTTGCCTGATCTGATTCGCTATGCCTCACAACTCAACGGCCGCAAATTACGCGAAGCTCTGCGCGGTTTGGATTGGGGGGTAGAAGCTTTGTGGATTCGATCGGGGGTGTTGATGCAGGGAGAGCTTACCGGTTCCCACCCTACGGGCCCATTCGGCGGCGTTTATGAACTCGACCAACTCGGAATCCCGGTGCCAGTCGATCAACTACTTTCCAACACTTCTCACCAGCGCGAGAAAGATCGCGTCAGCATGTTTCGTACTTCGCCACAATGGCGTGAGGAACTGCACAACATTGCGGCAACTTGCAAAGCAAATGGGGTGACCTTGATTCTTCTGCACCAGCCCATGTACAACGAATTGCTGCCACTATTCGAACCAGGCGCTTATGCCGATTACATGGCTTGGATGACTACCGCCGCCACCGAGGAGGGCGTGGAATTGATTGTGTTGCAAGATGCATGGCCGATGGAAGACGAACTGGATTTCCGTGATTTTATTCACTACTCGCCGCGCGGCGCCGCCAGCTTCAGCGCGCGCCTTGCCGAAGAAATTCTGCTGCCACGTTTAGGCGCTCAATAAGTACGGAAACTCTCCGGCAACAGCTCCGCCAAAGTGCGGATACGGGTTTCGCCGCGACCACCCATCACAACTTTCAGCTCGGCCAAATCGGGTGGCGCGAACTCGAGCATCACTTGTCGACAGCCGCCGCAGGGTGTGACGACATCCGGGACATCGGCCCACACCGCCACCATGCATAAGCGCCGATGCCCCAAACCAACGGCGGTGGCGATGGCATTGCGTTCCGCACACACCGCCAGCGGCGAGGCGGCGTTTTCGACATTGGTGCCGGTGGTGATGGAGCCATCCTCCCACAAAGTGGCTGCACCCACGGCAAAATGGCTGTAGGGGCAATGTGCAAAGGCCGCCGCTTGGTGGGCGTGTTCCAGTAGTTTGGCGGCGGTGATCATGATGCTTGCAAGCGTTCGGCGCGCAATTCTTTGTAAATCGTGGAGGCCCAATCATGCAGAGCTTCAAGCTCTGGCGGGAAGGGTTCAGTCTTGGCTTGATACGCGCGAAAACTAGTTGAGGTGAGCACTTTTGCATACCACGCCGGTGCCCATACACCATAGCAGGAGTGATTGCCCGCCGACCACTGCAACATACACGGATGAAAATCGATGCCCACCGCGGCGCAAATCGTTTTCAACATGCCTTCGGGATTCGCCAACAGTTCGCTGGAATCCACCACCGCCGCACAGCGCCCTGCTTTTCGCAAACGTTGATACAACTCCAACTGCCTGCCAAAGCCGGTATCAAAACGTTCCAGCTCCCCGAGATCGCGTTGCAACGACACCAACATCTCGCGGGGATTACGAATCAGAAAAATATTCCTCATGCTGGGGGCCATCGCGAAGGAAGTATCCACGCCACCCTCTAAGTGGTGCGCCATATGCTTCACAAACTGCAACGGCCGTTCACACGGGCCGAGCAACACCTCTTCCACCACCTGCGACCAATTCTGTTGTTGGGAAGCTAGGATCTCTTCCCGCATCGGGTGTAGTTTCCCCGAAGTTGCAAGGTAATGGGCATACAAAGGCTCATCTACCCCAATGGTGTCGGGGCGCTCGGCAAAGCTGCGCAGCAATGCCGTGGAAACCGTGCGCGGGCACGACCACATGGCAATACGGGTGGTGGTCATGCTCGCAGTTTAGCGAGTGGCCTACTCGGCGGCGGTCTTCTTGCTGACCTTTTTCTTGGTCACCTTCTTGGTCACCTTCTTGGCGACTTTCTTGGCGACTTTCTTCTTGGCGACCTTCTTCTTCACCACTTTTTTCTTCACCACTTTCGCGGCGACTTTTTTCTTGGTGACCTTCTTCTTTGGCCCGCCCTCACGCGGCTTAAATTCAAAGCCGTGACGCCCGTTTGGTTTGCGCACCAAGCGCGCGGTGAAGTTGCGCCCCTTGCGGGAAATAAAGTCTTCGATCCAATCGGTATGGCCAATCTCCACATCAAAGTACGGCAACATATCCACCCGCCGCATCTCCCGTTTACAAACCGTGCGGGGCATCTTAATGCTATTTTTGCCGCCTTCGGATGATTCGAAGTGCGTCGGGGTTTCGATAATCATGCCTTTGCCTAGAGGGCACGGCACATACGGAGATGCATCCACTGGGTAAGAAACTAACTCGGGCGCAACCGCACCGGAGTCATCGGATCCTTTGAAGTCTTTGACCGGCTCGAACTCTAACTTGAGTTCGGCATCGACTTTGATGCGACCAGCGTAGGTTTCCCCCCGCATACTCACAAAACCATCAAGCGGCCCAGAATCTTTGTCAGCCAACAACTTCTCGGCGACAGGACGGTTGATGTAACGCCCGCGGAATTCCTTCCACACGGTGTAGCCACAGGCATCGGGCTCGACAGCCTCTATTTTCAAATCCTCTTTCAACGAATCCGCCGGAGCGACGGCACTGAGGATCGGCAGCAACTCGGCGATGTACTCATCCACCATACGCACCTCATCAATCATAAACTTTAGATGTGCATTGGTGCGTTTGACATCCAGCTCCACGCTATTGACCTCTGACCGTGCTTGCAGGGCGTGTTCGAACAAAGTGGCTAATTCCTTAAGCGGCACCTTGGCTTCTTTGCCGAGACTCTTGATGGACAGTTGATACTGTGCTCCTTTCGCTTTGCGCACGCACCGATAGCCCTTCAAACCCTCGCGCATGGCATTTCCATCTTGAGGGCAAACGCCAACTGGAGCTTCTTCGGTATACAGATCTTCGTAATCGAAGTTGCGTAACTTCTCGACCAACTCGCACACCATTTTTTCAATCACGGCCATGTAAGCGGCGCGCGCGAGTTGATTGTTCTCCACCTGATAGAGTTGAGACTCCATCTCGGCGGTGAGCTCAGCCTGCGCAATGCCATCGGCATGCAAACGATCCAGAAAATCAATCAAGGTGATGCCTTTGGACGACGCACGCAAAGTCTTACCACTACGCAGCACATAGCCCTTCGCAATCAGCGCTTCAATGATCTCGGCGCGCGTGGCTGGTGTACCCAAGCCCTTCGATTTCATTTGGCGCAGAGCTTCATCGTCGTCGATTTCATCCCACGAATCCAAATCCACGTCGGACGCCGTTTCCATCGCTTTCAACAACCCCGCTTCCGTGAAGCGCTTGGCTGGGCGCGTAGCATCGTCTTCTACGCTGACGGCGAGCGTCTTGCCTTGCGTGGCCGTGCCTGGCTCTACACCCAGTTCCTCCAACTGCTCGGACTTGGGTGGGCGTCGGTCTACTAACTGAAAGCCAGGTTCCGTCATGCGGCTGGATTCGGTAAAGAAACAATGCTCTGCAGCATCCACCGCGATGGTGGTGGTGCGGACCACGCGCTGCCAACAACTGGGCTTCAAGAAAGCGCCCAGGAAGCGTCGAATCACCATTTCAAACACTTTGGCGTCATCGCCGCCGAGTGGAGAATCCGGTGCCTTGCCAGTAGGGATAATCGCAAAGTGATCACTCACACCGGCATCATTGAAGTTGCGCTTGGTGTTGCTCAACCCTTGCTTTTGCAATAACTGGGCGGCGTGATCGAACTCTTCAAGGCGCTCCGTTTCGGAGAACGATGCGGCAAAACCGCCGGAGGCAATGGTGGCCACCACCGTATCCACGTGACCGCGATAATCATTCGGCAAACACGAAGAATCTGTACGTGGGTAAGTGAGCACTTTATGCGCCTCATACAAACGCTGCGCGGCCTGCAAAGTGCGGCGCGCCGACAAACCGTAACGGCTGTTGCATTCTTTTTGCAAAGAAGTCAACGAATGCAGTGGCGGTACCGCGCGATTCGATTCGGTAACTTTTTCCTCTACGGAAGTGCTCTTGCCCAGACAAGCGGCCGCAATCTCTTTGGCGGTGGCTTCATCCCACACCTTTTCGGCATCTTTTCCGGAGCGAATCGATCGATATTGGCCATCGTAGTGATGACCGTTGGCGGTGAACTCCCCCTTCAAACGCCAGAACAAAACCGGCACGTGCGCCAAGACTTTCAACTCACGGTGCACCATCAAGGCCAAGGTAGGTGTTTGCACCCGACCTGCCGACCACACGCCTTTTTCGCGGCGTCCTTTCAAGCGGCGCGTGATCGCGCGCGTGGCGTTAATGCCAATCAACCAATCGGCTTCCGCACGACAATAAGCCGCAGCGCTGAGTCCCTCAAAATCCTTGCCCGGCCGCAGTTCCTCAAAAGCCTCGCGGATGGCGGATTGGGTCATGGATTGCAACCACAAGCGTTCGACCGGTTTGCCGCAAGCCACATACTCTTCGATCTCGCGGAAAATCAGCTCGCCTTCGCGAGCAGCATCACAAGCATTGACGAGGCTATCCACATCTTTGCGTGCGGCCAGTTTTTTCAACAAACGCAACTGAGTGGTTTGACCACGCCGCGCACGCCGCTTGAAGGGGCTTGGCAGCACCGGCAGGTTTGCCAGCGACCAGTTTTTCAACTCTGGATCGTAATCCTCGGGCTCGCACAGCTCCAGCAAGTGACCAATCGCCCAGGAAATCAGGTGGTTTGGACCTTCCCAGTAGCCATCGAGCTGTTCGAAGGTACCTGGCAGCGCGCGCGCCAAATCGGCAGCGACGCTGGGTTTCTCAGCGATGATGAATTGCATTTCTTTTTGGCGTTGGCCCTTTCCGGCTTACCCGGAGACTTCAAGACGAAATTGTTCGCACCTAAGGAGGGGCGCGCCTTGCATTGGCTCAGAAGGTAAGGTCTCCCCGCCTTTAGGACAAGTTGAGCAAGCGGCCCGCAACACGAATTCGCCCCTGGGACACTCCGGATTTGCCCCTGGGCACCCATCCTTTCGTCAAAATCGTCGAGGAGTTGCAGCAAAATGCCGAAAAAGGGTAGGTGGGGAGATCCAATTTCGACCCCAATGGCCGTAAAATCACCACTTTTTCAGGGTTAAGTTAGAAATCGCAAATCACCGATACAACCCTGGAGCCTAAAACCATGAAGCATCGTCACCCCCTAATCGAAACCATCGTCACCATCGTTTGTGTGGCTGCAGTGGCTGTATTGACCGCTGTGCCCTCCTCAAGCAACGCCGGTGAGAAAAATATCGCGCTGCAGGATAGCTTGACGGTGTTGCGCACCGCCGTTTTCCGCTACTCGATGGACCACGAGCACAACCATGTGCCCCTGATGCCTGGAGTTTTGATGGGTGAAATCGAAGCGCAGCTGGTGGGTTTGAGCCGTGCCAATGGTTCCACCGACAACCTCGAACACGCGGAAGACCGCTACTACGGCCCCTACCTGAATCAGATACCGGTGAACCCCGTCAACCATCTGCAGAGCATTCGCTCGATGGGGCCGGAAGAAAATTTGCCGCTACTCAACGGCACTTGCGGTTGGGTGTATGTCCCTGCAACCGGAAAGATTTACGCTGATTTGCCTGGTGCGGATAGCCGCCGTATTGCCTACCTGGAATACTAGGCGCTCGCACCCCCATGACGGCTGCCGCCGTGACTACTCATTACGATAGTCGCGGTGGCAGTTTTTGCAGGAAGCGGCCAGATCCAGATAATGCGTTTCCAACAACTCGGCATTGCCCGCCCGGGAGGCCTGGTGCAAAGAATCTGCAAGCTCGGTAGCCTCTTCGAGCCGGTGCTCAAATTCGCGGTCTTCCTGTAGCTCCGCCGCGAGCATGCTGGCACTATCGTGCAGTTGCTGCGACAGAATCAGAGTTTCCTGCTGCAAGGAAAGATCTGGGTGGTCAGCAGGAGTTTGCCACTGGGCGGCGCGGATTAGTTTCAGGTTGTCCCAAATCCGGTCAATTTTCGCCATGCTGGCCGGGAAATCGGCAACTTTGGCAATCGACACCAACTTCGGCAACAACGTGCCTTTGGCAGCTGGCTCCCAAGCGGCGACGTCGCGCCATAAACCCTTATAGTCTTCGCTAGTGCCCGCTGCCGTCATCACGGCCTTAGCCGCCTCCGCGCCGCAGCCAGTGGCTACACGCAGTGCCAGTGCTGCCGCAGCCGGCCCGCGATGTTTGCCGTGATGGCAGTGAAAGTAAATCGGTCGAGCGGATTCGCGGATGACGCGTTCAAAAGCCAGTGCCGCTTCGCTGGGAATGCCGTCGTAGCCGAAGGGAATATGCACATAGACTAAGCCTGCTGCCGCGGCTAACTCCACCGCCGGGCGAGCGCTATCCACATTCACGATCGTTTTGATCCCCAAAGCTGCAAGTTCAGCGAAGGCTTCTGGGCCCGAGGGCATGGCACCAGAGTAGATTCCGGAACCCAAATCCAACAAGTGAGCGATGCGCGTGCTCTCGATGGCGATGGGAAAGTGAGGAGCCGTGGCCACAGCGACCTCAACAGCCGTGGCTGGAGAGGAAGCGTGTTCTTGGCTGCACGCACCGAGCAACAGGAGAGCACAGAATGTAGATCGGGGAATCATGGCTTCGTTCATGCAAATGATATGCCAGTGCCAGAGTGGAGTTGGCGGTAGAAAGGGTTCCCCAGCGGGAACGCCTCCCAGGACGGCTAAGTTTAGCGAACCGCCGGAAATGGCTCGCACAGTAAAAAACCGGAATCATGGGCTCAGTTCGCGATAAGCATCCGCAATTTTGCATCTGCGGCGCCCGATTCCACGGCCTCGATGGCCATACTCAGACAAGTTGCCAAATTCAAATCCGGCTCCACCACGCTAATGAGCACTGCGGCAGTCAAACATGCCGAGCAGGTTTCACTGCCGGCAGACCCCAACAACGAACGGTGAGTAGCCACAATCCCCGCTTCAATCGGGTCTTCATGCTGGTGTTGTGGCTCGCAGCTTTCGAAGTAGGCGAAATCAGCCGGGCGAATCCGAAACGGAGTCTTGACGCCATTAACCAAGCGCAGACCGCGCGTGGATTCCACGATGGACGGATCCACCGAACCTTCCACACCTTGCACGATCAAGACTTGATCATGCCCCAAGCTTTGGAAGGCGTCGCCAGCTAGCCCGAGAACGGGGCCGGGCAAGGCCGCTGCGACCACCCGCGCACCTTCCGGCAGGAGCAACTTGGTGACGACATCCGGGATACCGCGGATACCGGTTTCATCTTCAATCCGTTGCAGACGTTGCCAGCCTGGATCGGCCAAGGTTGGGCGCCAGCAAGCCAAGCCATACTTCCTTAGCATCTCTTGGGTGTGGGCGGCTTTGCCGAGCAGCGGACCGACTAAACGCTGCCATACATCACCCTCAGTAACCCGCCCGGTGCGGAGACCAGGGGCGGTTTGCAATAACACTTGCACGCCAGCTGCCGAAGCTGCTGCGGCAGCGGCAATCAACATGGGTGGACTCTTCCGCTTGCCTTGACGGCTCGTGGCGACCACCACACAACGTTCGGGCAATTCCGGAAACTCAACCCGCCCACGAGCAGCAGTGGCGGCTCCAACCAGTTCTTCAGCAGTGGCCCCTTTGGCGCGCATGGCGGCTAAAAACAAGGCTACTTGAGCATCGCTGCCCTGCCCTTCCAGCAACATCGCAAACAGATGTTGGGCTCCTTCGGTGGACAAGTTATGGATGCGGCCACCAGTGATGGCACCGGAAATCCTATGCAACAGAGGGCCCAGATCGCCGTACATACTTAGCTATCAAGCTCCTCGGATAAGCGTTTCAGGACCCGTGCAACATGACCATTGACGCGCAGGTTATCCCAGATGTGCACGATGCGCCCGGATGGGTCGATGAGGAATGTGGACCGCACAATGCCATAATAACGAAAACCAGAGCGCCCTTTCTCCCTGCAGGCGCCATAACGGATTGCGAGCCTGGAATCACGATCGACCAGTAAATCGAAACGCAGTTTTTCCTCTTTACTAAAACGCGCATGACTCTCGCTACAACACGGGCCGACGCCAAGGATGACGGCACCCTTGTTATCAAACTGCGGTTGGGCATCGCGGAAATCTCGCGCCTGTGTGGCGCAACCATGCGATTTGTCTTTTGCATAGAAATACAGCACCACCCAACGGCCACGCAAATCAGTTAAGCGGGTGCGCTCATGATGAGCATTGGGCAACGTAAATGCGGGAGCACGTTTGCCGACTGCGAGTACCGTGTTAGCCAAGTTCGAGAAAAGGGAAAGGGAGAAACGATTATGCACCTCCCTACCAATTCTGCCAAGTGGCGATTTACTGAGTTCCGGCGCTTGCTTCAGGTTCGTCGATGGCCGGCGCAACCGACTCCTCGATCCTCTCATCCGTGACTTCCTCGACATCAAGAGCCCGCTCAATTTCTTCGAGCACCTCCTCCAAGGAATTCGCCTGACGCGGGCGGATATGCGCAAAATACGGTGCGGTTTGTTTGTCGTAAACAACTTTGCCGTTGACCACACTCCACTGTACAAAAGTACGATAGTGGAATAAATCACCGTCGCAAATGATGAGATCCGCATCTTTACCGGCTTCAATCGAACCAACGCGATCTTCTAAACCGAGAATCTTGGCGGCATCCAAAGTGACGGCGCGCAAAGCAGCCTCCTGAGGCAGCCCGCCACGAATAGCGAAGGCGGCAACGTGAGCATGTCGCGTCCGGCCAAACCACCGGTGGAAATCCAACGTTGTTCCGGCAAAATGGAAAATGGCACACCATGCTCCCACAGGATTTTGGCGTTTTCTATCGTCCAGCCACTCGGTGCGTTGAGTGTTTGATCAGCCCATCCTTTGGCGCGCGGCGTGATCACCATTTGGGCACCGACACGACCAAGACGTCCAGCGCAAGCCCACGCTTCTTGACCACCGAAAATAATCGACTGCATCGGGTATTCTTCCAGGAAGTCACAGATGGCCAGCAAATCCTTCAAGGAGTTGGCGTTGAAGCGAGCCACGGCATTGCCCTGCAAGAGTGCCAAGTATTGCGGATTGATGCCTTTTGCAGCGGGTGCTTCGGCAACTTTTTCACCCAGGGCTTTGTCATTTTCCCAGCCGCGCAAATCACGCAGATGATCACGCACGATGCGCAAATCTTCGCGCAGTTTGCGACGACCACTCGGTGAGTTACTCGAGTAACCCAAACTCACCCAACCAGTCTGGCCAGCCAGCACACCGTCTAAAGTGCCACGCGTAAGTTTGGCGATGCCGTCGCCAGATTGCACCAAAGTAAGACCGCCGGCCAAACCTAGATCCACGTTCAAGGCAAAGGGATCAAAATCATCGCGAATACTGATGCCCCCACCGTGCACAATCCCGGAACTATCCACGCCAACCAGACCAGGGTAGATCTGCATGCCCTGGGCATCAATGCGTCGCGCTCCTTTGGGAATGCGTACCTTCGTGCCCACTTTGAGAATGCGATCGTTTTTACACAACACCACACCGCGACGAATGACTCCATCGGTAACGGTATGAATATCGGCACCATAAATCGCCAAGTACGGACTATTCGGATCGACGGCGTTGGGATCCTCTGCTTCAACCGTTTCCGCTGCGGCTTCTGCCACTTCTTCCGTCACCGTGATATCGGCATCTTCTGGTTGCGGTGGTTCTTCGACCACGGGTAGCGGATCCGGCGTAGGCGGTGGATCTTGCAGCGCATAGCTAGCCGCAGTGAGAGGGATTTGCAGCGCCCAAACGGCAGCTGCCAGGCATAACACACGCATAGCGCAATTCATCGTTGTTCCTCCTTCTCGGCTTTGACCCGATCGTAAAGGACTTCCCCTTCCGACAGCACCAGCAGCGCCTCACTCATAGGATCGAGTGGATCGCCGCTCCACACCACAAAGGTTGCCGGGGCGCCAACCGCAAGCGCGGTGATGCGTTCCTCTTGCCCCAACGAAGCAGCGGGTTCGAGAGTCATGGCACGCAACGCAATGGCGCGATCCAGACCTTCGGCAACCACGAGGGCAACCGCCATGCGGTAACTGCGCACACCGCTCAAGTTTTCCGATGTGGGCGATAGCACTAACTGCTTTACGCCTGCGGCCACCAGCTCGGCAGGAAGATTGGCGCGCGTGCGGGTGTAGGGCAAAAAGGAAATGTCCGCGATGACGTCAACCCGAAAGCCCGTCGCTGCGATTTGCTCCACCACCTCGTGAAAGTTTTGGCCGCTGCCATGACGCAGCACCAATTCGTAAGGCAACTCGCGCTCGCCGAGTAGATCTTGCCAATGCAGCCAATCGGAGGCCGAGTCCAGCCAGATTTGCGCGACGCGTTCTTTGCGCACCCAATCCACCAGCGGCTCGATGTTCGGATCTAGCTTCGGCGCGACAAATTCTTTGGGTGGCTCTTCCTCACCTTGGTCTTTACCTTTGGCGTCGCCCTTCTGTTCGCCATTTTCACCCGCAGCAGCTTTGTCGCCATTGGTACCAACTTTCTTGGCCGGATCTGCTTTCTTGGCGGCTTCGGCTTCTTCAGCCTTTTTCTTTTGAGCAGCCTCCCAATCCGCACGCGCTTTTTCCCAATCAGCCTTCGCCTTGGCTTCTTTCTCAATCGCTTCATCGGCGGCTTTCAATCCATCGCGCACCAAGCGTTTCCCGGAGGAGCCCGTTGGCACCATCACCTTTAAGTGCAAATCCGCAACCAAAGGATTCGGCACGCCCACTTGACCATCGGCAAGCAACACCGAGGAACGGCCTGGCAAACCACTTCCGGGAGGATCCACTCCAACCAGCAGCACACCTTCCTCAAGCAAATCTTGGCTCCAGTTTTCTGGAAGCCACATGGAGTCCACCGCCAAGAATCGGCCGTTGCCCCCATTGCCGCGTCGATCGCCAATCAAAAAATCAGCATGGGTGAGCACGAATGGCGGCATGGCCATTTTGCCGGTTCCACGGTAATCGTGGATTTCAGCATTTGCGGGAATCACCACGGCCGGCCCCATGCGCTCAATCACGCCGTCGCGCACCAGCACGGAAACATTTTGCAGTGCAGCGCCATCGAGAGTTTCGACAGTGTCAAAGCGGTAGATGACGGCGCGACCGGTTGGATCGCGCTCGATGGGTTCTTGCGCGACAGGCAGAGCCGGCGGCAGTAGTAGTAGTAGTAGGGAAGCGAGCATCATCAGGATTGGGGATGACGGTTAGTAGAGCTGGCCATCATGAATGTCATAGGCAATTTCACCTTCCACAATCACAAGCTCGACTGCAGAACGCGGGTCGAGCGGTTGTCCGGTGCTGACCACGATGTCGGCCAACAATCCGGGAAGCAAACGGCCGACCTGATCATGGATCATGCCTTGCCGCGCGGGATTTACATTGAGTGATTCGAGTGCAAGCCACGCAGAGCAGCCGAGACGTTCGGCCAGAGTTGCCTGATAGACAAACTCCTCTTGCGGGATCACACCGGCATCGGTTTGTACGGAAATATCCGTGTTGCCGGCGCTTTCGTAAGCCTCCACCAAGCCGCGAAAACGCTGCTCTTGGTTGAAACTGTAATCGAAGTTACGCGGACCGATGTTGAGCTGTGCATGCAGCGCAGCGATTTCTTTGCCAGCCATATAGCCGTTAAAACTACCATGGCTGACGATGACGGGTACTTGTGCTTCCAGTTGAAACATGCGCACCGTGCCGAAGGTATCGCGCGCACCTGCAGTGTGCACGAGGAAAGGGTGCTTCTGTTGAAAGATGCCGGCGATGCTTGCAAGTGCTGGATTTTCATCCAAGGTATCGGCTGCGGCAACTTCCGCGGCGCGGTCGAGGTACCAGCGCAACATCCACCACATACCCATGCGCGTACCACCAAGATCACCGCGGCGTTCGGGGTTGTAGCCTTGTGCAACCTTCACCGAGCCGGGGTATTTGAACACCACTTCTTCGGTGGTATTTCTGGAGCGCAACTTGATGAAAGTACCTGCACCGGAAATGTTGGTGCCGGAACCGGGAATCGCGTTCACCAAAGTAACTCCACCAGCGCGCCCCATCCGATGCAGATGGTTATCCGCAACGATGGTATCCAGAGTGCGCAGTTCCGGATTATCCGGATGCACCATGTCGTTGATATCACCCCAACCGCCAGTGTGCGTGTGGGAATGCAAATCAATGCCGCCGGGCCACGCGTAGGAGTGCGGGTACGAGAGCCATTCCCAACCAGCTGGAATCGCCAAATCCAATTGCCGGCCAACTTCCACAATGACGCCATCAGCATCAATCAAAATACGCGCATTACGCACCACTTGCCGATTCTCCATCGTCAACGCAACCGCCACATCCAACGCCAAGCCAGGTGCGGCTGGCGCTTGGGTTTGCAGGAGTGCGGTGACCAGGAAAACGGTGAACATTAGTAGCGGCGCGCGTCCTCTTCGATGTCGTAAACTTTTTTGCCGTCAATCCAAACCTTGAGCACCGAGGAACGTGGATCCACCGGATCACCGGTCCAGGCCACTAAATCAGCATCAAGGCCTGGCACCAAACGGCCGGTTTGATCTTCAATCAGTAAAGCTTTGGCAGCGTTGGCGGTCATGCCGTGCAACGCATCCAGACCGTTGCCTGCGCCCAAACGTACCCCCATGGCCGCTTGAAAAGGCAACTCCTCTTGCGGGATCACCGGGGCATCCGTGTTGTAACCAAGAATGATGCCCTCATTCTCAAACCAACCTGCTGCACAACCCATAAACTGGGAAGTGGAACGGTCAAACCAAAACTGACGCGGGCCATTCATAACCGGCACGCCGATGTCCGCCACCAACGGGCCGATTTTGTAAGCATCAAAGGTGCCGTGGTCGATGAACGACTTCAAGCCCAGCTCTTGCACCTGCATACTCACCGTCATCAACGCAACTTGATAAATCTGCGTGTGCACACTGACTGGGATTTTTCCCTGCTCGAGGCCGATAAAATCTGCCCATTTCGGATCCCACTCTGCTTCGCCATCTTGGTAAGCGCGCGCCCAGGCGAGACCTTTTTTCAAAGTATCCCGCGTGTTCCAATTCATCAGCGCACGCGCTACACCGAAGGAGTAACGTTCCGGGTTACCTGCTTGGGCAATCTTCAACGAGCCTGGAGAGCGCAACACCATATCGGCAACCGTATCCCCTGCCGTTTTCACGAGCATGCCGAAGCCACCCATATTGGAACCGGATCCCGGAATGAACAAAGCTGTAGTGATACCGCCCGCCACCGCATCTTGAAGATAAGGGTTGTTCGGTTCGAGAACTTCAGCAGTGTGCAACTCGGGGTTGGTAAGGAAAACCGTATCGTTTAGATCGCGTAAGGAACCGGCAATATGGTTGTGCGGCTCAATCAAGCCCGGTACCAGCCAGGCGTCGCCAAGATCCACCACCGGGATGCCTTCCGCGATTTGCGCATCGGCTGCGCGACCCACCCAGATGATGTCGCCGTCCTGGACAATCACCATGCCGCGGTTGATCATGCCTGCGGTATCGGCGGTATAAACCTTTGCAGCCTTAAAGACCGTGAGCTTGGCAGCAGGCTGTTGCGGTAGCGCAGCACAGAGGAGCAGGGCGGAAAGAATCATTCTTGCGGGACCTCCCGGCCATTCACAAACACCATCTCTACGCGGCTGCGCAGATCAAAAGGATGACCGTTGAAGATCACCAAGTCGGCATCCAAGCCTGCTTGCACCCGACCGATACGATCAGCGAGGCCGAGCATATCTGCGGCATCTGCAGTAAGGCCGGCGAGAGCTTGCTCCGTTCCCAAACCATAGCGCGTGGCCATTTGCAAAACGCTCGGCAAAAAACGTGCGCCAATCACCGCATTGGATTGGAAGGCGACGTGAATACCGGCAGCGGCGAGTTCCGCCGCTGGCACGTAATCACGATTATCTTCGCGCTGGGTGACGCCAGGAGCAACCACCACGCCGGTGTTCGTTGCACGCAGCAAGCTAGCGACTTCCAGAGCTTGATCCGCGTACATCAGGTGCATGGGTAACTTTTCTGCGGCGAAAACTTCGATGGCCTCGGTGATCTCATCTTGGCGCGAAGCGGCAACCACGGCGACGGCATGACCTTCGTAAAGAGCACGCATACCTTCCAGCCCCCAGTTCATAGTGGGCGGCTGCGGACCTTCTTCGACTTTGGACTTTTTGCGCGCGGCAACCGCCGCACCAGCTCCTTCAATTTCTGTGCGTGCAAGTTGAAACTCGACCGAACCCATGCCGGCGAGTTCGACTTTCACCGCCAGCGAATCTGGCCCAATCAATGAACAATCAACCATCACGCTACCGAATTCCGTAGCAATTTCAATGTGGATTTTGTTGTTCTCCCAAGTGCCGTCAGCCTCTAGAGTTTGACCCGAATCATCATCTGGCGAACTGAGAATCGCCGTGACCCGCCGACCTTCATGGTGAATCCGTACGTTCACGGCCACCGGCTCTGGAAGCATTTCGTGCTCGATGATGCCTTCCCACAAACCATTGATGGGATCCACGGCCTTCACCACGACTTCTTCCACGACTGCAGCCGCTGCAACTTCTTCCACGACTTCTTCCACGACAGGCGCCGAACCTTGGGCTAAACGCACGCGCAATTCTTTTTCGCGCGTCAGCCGCGTTTCCGCTTCTTTGCTCGTCTGCTCAGCTTCCCAGGCGGCGCGTTCTTCCCGGTATTTCGCCCACTTATCCGCGTAGCTTTTGCCTCCTTGCAGCTGCTTGGCCAAACTACCGCGCGTGGCAGCGCGATCGTTATTGCGGATATCAAAGAACACCACCTGGTGATCCTTGAGCGAACCTTCGGCCGCCGGAGTGACTGCTGTTTTCACAATCGCTGCGCGGGTTCCAGTAGGCGCAAAAGAATTCGGCCCGAGCACCATCGAGGTGATGCCCGCTTGCGCTACCGGACGCCACATCTCCGAAAAGTAGGAGCCATCGGTGAGGGCACCCAGATCGACACGGTCGTTGATGCGCGGTGCCCCACCGGTGCCGAGAAAACCGCGACTATCAATGAAGCCAGGAGTGATGTGGGCATCCGCACCAGCATCTACCAAACGCGCACCAGCAGGATGCGGTACCGCGTGCCCAGCCGCGACAATGCGGCCGTTTTCAAGCAGAACTTCCACTCCACCCTGTAGCGGTGCACCTTTGCCAGTCCACAAAGTTCCAGCACGCACCACCACGGCATCCGTCTTCAAGTTGGTGACCGCAGCGCGCGACCAAACTTTGGCGCCTTCAATATAAACCGCGCGCACCGAGCATGCCGGATCGAGAGGAGCAGCATCAAGAATTAGAAAATCCGCATCCAGGCCAGCTTTCAAACTACCCACGCGTTGGCCGACGCCTAACATCTGAGCTGGCACAGCAGTAATGCCGCGCAGTGCGGCTTCTTCACCCAAACCAGAACCTACAGCCTTTGCGGCAGCTTCCAGCAACCAAGTCCAACGACCATAACGCCCCGGACGTAAAGCCACCTGAGTGTGAGCATCCAGACCGTGCATTTGCTGATCCGAGGGTGCTTGCCAATCGCGATTCAATTCCGGCATGGAGCTAAACAGCGGCACTTCCATCAACAAAATCACTTCGCTATCGCCCACGACCTCTTTAATTTCTGCGGCACTCGCTTGGCTTAAACCATCGAGCACCAAACGCCGTCCCCAAGCGCTACCCAGCTCGAGTGCTGCCGCGGCTTCGTCGGCAGTATCGACCACCAAGCGCAGAGCGCTATCGGATTCCCGGAAAGCGTTCAGGCCTGCCACATTCGGCTCGCCGGCAGCTTGCGCTTGATCCAAGGAACTCCACGCCTCACGCAACGCGCGCAAAGCGCCGGGGCGGGAGTTCGGAGCTTGACGGATAGCCGGAAGCAAGGGGTTCTCTTCCGTGGGTGGCATCGGCGGGCGGAAATAATCCGGTGGGTTCCAAGCAGATGGGGTCAAGTTCACCCGCAAGTCGCCTTGCGCCAACAACAAACGTTTGGCACCAGCCGCTTTCACCACCGCACCGCGCCCACCAATCAAGCGGGCGCGATCGGGCGAAAGGTAATAGGTGGTAATGCCTCGTTCCATCACCTTGGAGGTATCTTCCCAAGGATCAAAGGAATCCGCAGCCATCAAAAATGCTGCCATCGAGCGATCCCCTTGGCCATAATTTCCTTGCACGGTGCTATCGGCAGCAACCAATCCTGGCGCAAGATGAGCGTCGCCCAACTCCACCATCGCAATCAAGGGCGGCAAGGCCGCAGCATCCGCAACGACGGCAACAACCTTGCCATCTTGAACCACCAAGTAACCATCTTGGACGACGCCTTGGCGACTCGCGGTGTGAATGGACGCAGCGTGATAGGCCGTGGCAGCACCTTCGCCCTGCAGAGCCAAGGTTTCCGGCCCATCCGGCCGCGAGTTGGTGTCGCCGTACAGAGTGGCAGCAGCTACAACCAGCGCAGCCCCACCTAAACCAGCGAAAAACAGGCGCAATGGGTTCACTTTAGGCGACCCTCCTCAAGACGCTGCAGACGTTGGTCTTCGCTGCGATCGTAACTTTTTATGCCACGAATCCAGACTTCCAAAACATGTGCATCGGTAGCAAGCGGATCTTTATCGAAGACGACGAAAGTGCCGTCGGCGTTTTCTTTGAAATCACCGAGTTCGGAATCCAAACCCCACAGGTGCGCTGGAATGGTGGTGACGGCAGCGAGTGCGACTTCGCGGGGCAAGCCCTCGCGCACACATAGCGCTGCTTGGTAAGCCAAGCGATCGGGGCCCATGCGGCCCGACACACTGGAAATCGCAAACGGCACCCCGGCGGCATGCAGCTTGGTGGGAGCGAATGTTTTGATTTCTTTCCAGCTCACTGGATCGCGTTCGAGATGCCACAAATCACCATCAATGACCACTGCGCACCCCATCTCCGCGAGCAAATCCGCAGCCTTCCAAGCACTTGACGTAATCACCAAAATGGAGTTGGCCAGGAGGTTGTGCTCTGTCAACCAAGTGTTTGCGTGCAACACATCCGACGCCGTCGGCGCCCAAACCCAGAGCCGCTCTTCGCCGTTGAGCATGCGCACTAAACCGCGTTGTGCATCATCCAGATCCTCTTCGGAAATCAATTCCTTACCGGGAAAATCATCGCCGTAGCGGATCACGCCGCCGGCACTATCCCAAGAATCGCCATCTTCAAGATCTTCTTCCTCTTCGGCACCGGCCTTTTTCTGATCCGCGCGTGTAGCCCCTGCTTCCAGCAGCTTGCGGCCAAGCAAACGTAGATCACGATCCAGCTTGTCGAAGGTTTCGCGTAACTCAGCGAGCTGCGCGCTGCGACTCCAACCACGTTTGGGGCCAATCGCGACTTTCATACCCATGCCATCATCCAGAGTCATCTGTTCGATGGTCATACCACTTGGGGCCACGATGCGGCCCACACCACCAATCACTGTGTTGTTGCCGGGAATGATGCCGATGGCCACAGTGCCAGCGCGTAACGCGTCTTCAAAGAAGAAAGACACCGGGTCGATGGAATCTTTTACATCCAAAAACGGCGCGATGGGCACATTTTCATTGGAGCGATCCATGCCGCGGTCGGCATGCGCTTCATAGAAGCCCGGAAAAATCACCGCATTGGGATACTCGTTGAGTAGAACATCGAAGGGGATTTCGAGTTCGCCACCATCGGCTGCTGAGATTGCGGAGATGCGTCCGTTCTCAATCACCAAGGTGCCGTTTTCAAGGATGGAGCCATCCGCTTTCATGAGCTTGCCCGCACGGACAGCGATGTTGCCGCCCTGCGCAAAGGCAGGAGCAGAAAGCAGAAGAGTAGTAAGTAGAATTGCTGGAGTACGCATGCTCGGGATTAGTCCTGAGGGCGGTTATCGACAACGATGACGCCGTCGAGGATCACGAGAAGAGGTTTGGAGTCGGCGGCGAGAGGTTCGCCTGACCAGAGAACTAAATCGGCGTCGAAGCCGCTTTTGAGTTGACCGAGTTGATCGCCCATGCCGCACAAAGCTGCGGGGCGCGAGGTGATGGACGCGATTGCATCCGCCGGTGCCATACCCCAGCGCACTGCGGAGCGGGCTTGGTAGATGAGGCTAGATTCGGTCAGGGACTGATCGTGAGCTTCGGCGCCACCTAAACTCAAGTTGACGCCGCCGGCCTGCAATAAGGCGGGTAAGGCCGGTGTGGAACCACGTCCTTCACTGCGACGCCCGCTGGCAAAACCGTACGCGGTGGCATAACGCGGCGCTAATAACACCAGCATGTCGAGACTGAAATCGTTGAGCTGATAAGCGCCCGTTTCTTCGAAGAAACTCGGAGCACCCTCTTCGTGTTCATGAAGATCTTCGCAACACACCGCCGCAGGAGAGGCCAACGCTTTGATTTCAAGTTGACTCGGTCCACGTGCAGTGGAACGGCCGAGGGAATCATAAGCCGGGCCGCAAACCACGGCCACGTTGGCGGCCACCAATTGTGCAGCAAGATTGTGGCTTTCGGTCGCCTCTTCCAAAATCATATTGGGCCAACCAAGTTCTTCTTGCAGCCGCAACGCGGTTTCGACATCGTGACTCCGACGTGCTTGCACACGAATGGGGATTTCTCCGCGCAGGGCGGCAGCGAGAGCCTCCAAATCGGCATCGTAAACCGGCAAGCCTTGTTCGCGCGCTTTCATGTAATCCTTGGCGCGATAAAAATCACGGCGCACCACCCACACAGTACCCATGCGCGTATTCGGCCGCCGGGCATTGAAGCTGGTGGTGTACTGACCCGATGGCGTGTAGTTGCCGCGCGAGGGATCGCCTCCCAAAGTGACTTTCAAACCGGCGCGCGCGTTCAAAACGCGTGCGGCGTTGTCGGCAAAAAGATCCGCTGGCTGGCCACCACTGGTTTTTACAAAAGCGCCAATACCCCCCATCACGTTGAGGCTATCGGGCGAAAGATAAGCACTGGTAACTCCGGAATCGATGGCGTGCTGAAACGCTTCACTATCTAAATCGGCGAAGTTGGCAAGCTGCATCGAAGCCGTGACTTCGCGGGATTGCTCCAAAGTGCCTGCACCCACACCCATAAAGGAGAAAGCATCCACCAAACCTGGAGTGAGCGTGGCGCCAGCAATGTGCAACGCGCCACTGGGAGCCACACCAGGAACAACGGAAACAATCTTGCCATCAGCGAGCATCACGACCGCGTTATCGATGACTTCACCGTTGCCGACGTACAAACGATCGACCGCGATGCTCATGGGTTCTTGCGCCAGCGGGGCGGCAAGCCAAAACAAAGTGAGAGCTGAAACAAACATCATGACTTGTCCTCCGGCGGCGTCGCGCGGTAAACCGTGTTGCCGCCAATCATCACCGACACCACCGCTGCGGCGGCATCCAACGGGTGTGCAGACCACAGCACCAGGTCGGCGCGTTGGCCGACGGCGATGCTGCCGAGTACCTCCCCCATGCCAAGCATCCTGGCTGGGTTGGAAGAAATGGCGGCCCAAGCCGCACCGGGATCGCCAAGAAAGCGCGAGAGCGACATGGCCGAAGTGCGCAAGGAACTCCACTCGCCACTACCGCCGCGCGAGCCAAATGCGAAAGTGGTTCCTGACTTGTGCAAACGCTTCCAAGTTTCCGCGTGGCGCGCCACCATGCCACCGCCAAAAGTGGGGATGCCCACCAGTTGACCAGCAACCGCGCCGCCATAACTTGCGACATCGCCCATCAGCACCATCTGAAACTTGTTGGATTTATTGCTGCTGATGATTTCCTTGGCAGCGGCCACGCCCTCGGTATTTTCGACGAAAAACCAAGCCGAGTTTTCCAAACTATCCATACCCACCGCAGCAATCGTTTGATTGAGGCGCTCAATCGCACCCGCCACCGAAGTGGGTCCGATGCGATCATCGTTGACCGAAGACTGCAACAACGAAGCAATCGGGCGACTGGCCGCCTTCAAAATGCGTGCCTTGCGGTTGTCGCCGGCAACGGAAACCACCGTTCCCCAACCACACAAAACATTGGTGGGATCCGGCGTGATATGCACCGTGGTGACGCCGCGCTCGAGCAGAGCCTGCCAAGCGGGATGATCCAAATCCAGGCCATCGGCGGCGCGTAAGTCTGGGGTTGCGGCATCCGATTGCTCCGTCAGCAGAAAATCGGCCCCGCGCCCAGTGAACGCATCAATAATTCCAGGCGCCAACACTCCCTTGAGGCGGACTTGCGAGCCCTGCGCGCTGGGGTTGGCGGAAACCTCGACGATTTTGCCGTCTTTGATCACCACAGCCATGCCTTTTTGCAGGCTGCCGTCGGCGGCAACGATGGCGTCGGGGCGCAGAATGATTGCTTGCTGGGCCGGCATGGCCGCAGCTGCACAACCGAGTAGGAAAGTGGCGGAAAGAAGCATCACTACTTCGGCTTGTGGGTTTTCATGAGAGCGGAAGCATCAAAGGGGCTAGTCCCTTCAAATAAAATCATCGTGGCGCTTTTGCCGCGATGCAGGCTGCCGTAGTCATTCAGACCTAGCAGACGGGCCGGAATCGAAGTTAACGAGTCCCAGACCTTGTTTTTATCGCAGCCGGCGGCGATGAGCTCACCGGCACGGGTGAGCATCAGCATGTGTAAGCCTTCTGCGCCGCCACTGGCCAGGGCCACCTCAACTCCCCCATCTACTAAGGTGGTGTAGCGCTTGGCAAGACTGCGTTCTATTGGAGGGGCGGCGTGCAAATCATCTCCTAGCGACAAAATCACTGGGATTTCGGCTAGGCGGAGCTCGTCAGCAAGCAAATCGGCGGAGCCGCCACCGACGAGCACCAAATGGAAACCGTGCTTCTTTTTCAAGGCGATCACGCGCTGGATATCGGCGACGGTGTCGGCGTGGATCCGCACTTGGTACTTGCCATCGAGTGCGCCGAGAAGCAAATCTCGCGCCGCAGTGACTTGCGGTTCAATGGGATATTTCGGGCGCTTAGGGGCAGTGGGTTCTTTACTCTCCTTAGTCTCCTTAGTCTCGCCTTCTTGTGCCTGGGCGCCAGGTTTTTTGGCTTCTTCGTCGAATTTTTTCTTTTCTGCGATGTACTTGGTGAGGCTCTCTTCGTATTTCTCGAGGTCTTTGCCGTATTTTTCCAAAGATTCATCAAAATCATCCCAGGACCCGCGCCAATCTGCGGCTTCGGTAAAAGCGGCCTCTAGTTCTTCGATCATAAAAGTGCGCTCCAAACCGCGATCGCCCTGTGCTCCCACGGCGAACTCCAGTGCGCCTTCCCCCTGCGCTTGTGGCAAATCCAGACTGGAAAAATCCGCCGCGGTGCCCACTCCGCGCCGCCAACCATCGCGTGCGGCAGATAAAAAGACTGCAGCAATGCCAGCTTGGCGCGCGGCCAAGACCTGCGCCACCAGCAACTCATCTTCATTGGCCACCTGCATGGGTAGAGAATCCTGAAGCTGCTGGGTGGCGGCGGCATGTGGATCCTGCGTATAACCAGCTGGGACCATGGTGGTCCAAGCATCGACTATCCCGGGAGCAAGAAAGCCGTTGACTTTGATCAGCGGATCAATGGAAGTATTCCCCAACATATTGGTGCGCTCTTGACGTAAGTCCGTGGCACTAACCCACACGATCTTGCCGGCACTCACCTTGACGAAGGCGGGTTCGATCCGCACACCCGGAGCCACCCAAGCGCCGTCGGCTTGGATTACGTAGGTGCGGGTGTAACCTGAATCTTGAGCCTGAAGTGGACTTGGAAACAGGAGGAAAAGGCCGCCGATTACGGCCAGCATTGCGCGCGGATTCACGATGAGTTTTTCGGGGAGAGCCGAAGGGGACAAAACGGGTTCCGCCATCCTACGATTGAGGTTCTCCTTGGACAGACGATTATCTACACTATCTTTCATGAACGGCCATTTCATGGAAGCCACAATCCACCCTACGGCCACCGTTTTCCCGGGCGTAGAGCTGGGTCTCGATGTGGCAGTCGGACCCTACTCGGTCATTGAATCTGGAGCCGTCCTTGGCGACGGCTGCCGCATCGGCCCGCTGGTGCACATTCTTGGCCGCACCGAATTGGGGCCGCGCTGCAAGGTGAGTGCTGGCACCGTGCTCGGCGGCGAGCCCCAGGATGATAAATATCATGGGGAACGAACGCTGGTCAGCATCGGCGCCGACTGTCACTTTCATGAACATGTAACCGTCAACCGCGCAACCGGCGAAGGCAACAGCACCGTCATTGGCAAGGGCGTGCGCATGATGGCCGGCGCACATGTTGGCCACAACTGCACCGTCGGCGACCACGCCGTGTTAGTGAACGGCATCGCCTTAGGCGGTTATGCCTCCATCGGCGAGCGCAGCATTCTCAGTGGCAATGCCATGATCCATCAATTCACGCGGGTGGGTCGTTTGTGCATGGTTGCCGGCGGCAGCATGGTGACCTCCGATGTGCCCCCGTTTTCGATCGTAACCGGAGCGCATCCAGTGCGTTGGCGCGGCGTCAACCGCATTGGCCTCACGCGTGCCGGCATCGATGCCGAGGAAAGTGCGGCCATCCGCCGGGCTTTGCGTTGCATCTTTGGCCCGGGCGCCAACGCGCGCCTCGAAGCCAAGGCGCGGCTAGATAGTCCCGTCGCCGGGGTGCGTGAGCTTTCGCAATTCATTCTTGATTCCTCGCGCGGAGTTTGCGCTGGCCTTAATAAACGATGACTGATCCCAAAGCAAAAACGATTGACACTCTGCTATCGGAAATCCGCACATTTATTCCTCCCGCAGAATTTGTCGCTCAGGCCAATGTTGCCGATCCCGCCATTTACGCAAGTGCCAATGAGGATTGGCAAGGATGGTGGGCTTCCTGGGCTGAAAAACTGCAATGGGACCGCAAGTGGGATACGGTGCTCAACTGGAATCTGCCCTATGCAGAATGGTTTGTCGGCGGCAAACTCAATGCCAGTGTGCAGTGCCTCGATCGTCATGTTGCTGCTGGCAACGGCGAACGGATTGCTTTTTATTTTGAAGGGGAACAAGGTGATACCCGTGAGTTAACGTACTCCCAGGTGCTGCGCAATGTTTGCCGCATTGCCAATGGCTTGAAATCTCTAGGCGTGAACAAAGGCGATCGTGTTGCTATTTACATGCCGATGGTGCCGGAGCTGGCCATGACTTTGTTAGCGTGCGCGCGTATCGGTGCGATTTTCTCGGTGGTCTTTGCGGGTTTTTCCCCTACTTCACTAAAGGATCGTATTCAAGACCAAACAGCCAAACTGGTGATTTGCGCTGACGGCTGCTGGCGACGCGGCAAAGTTTTGGATTTGAAAGCGGTCGTCAACGAAGCCGTTGCAGCGTGTGATTCGGTAACCAATGTGGTGGTGTTGCGACGCGGAGGTGGTTGCACTTCTGCTGCTCCTGCTACAACGCGCGATGTGGAATGGAATGATGTTTTTGCTAACCAGGCGGATACGTGCACACCGCTTGCCATGGATTCCGAAGATCCATTGTTTATTCTTTATACCAGTGGTACCACCGGCAAGCCGAAAGGAATCGTGCACACCACCGGGGGTTACTTGACCGCCGCTTTGGCAACCACCAAGTTAGTCTTCGACTTAAAAGAGGAAAAAGATGTGTACTGGTGCACGGCCGATATTGGCTGGATTACTGGTCATACTTATATCGTATTTGGCCCCATGGCGAACGGCGCCACGCAAGTGATCTACGAAGGTGCACCAGACTTCCCCCACCAAGATCGTTTTTGGGCGCTGATTGAAAAGTACAAAGTTTCGATTTTCTATACCGCTCCCACTGCCATTCGGGCCTTCATGAAGTGGGGTGAGGAACATCCGGCGAAGCACGATTTGTCTACCCTGCGTTTGCTTGGCTCGGTGGGTGAACCCATCAACCCAGAAGCGTGGGTTTGGTATCTCCATCACATCGGCGGCGGCAAGTGTCCGATCGTGGATACTTGGTGGCAGACCGAAACCGGCGCCATCATGATCACGCCTTTGCCTGGCATCACCACCACGGTTCCAGGTTCAGCAACCACGCCATTTCCCGGAATAGAGGCCAAACTCATCCAGGAAGATGGTTCGGAGGTCATTGGTGCAGGCGGCGGTTACCTGGCGCTAACCCGCCCTTGGCCAAGCATGCTGCGCGGCCTCTGGGGTGACAATAAACGTTACGAGGAAACCTACTGGTCGCGTTTTCCAGGGAAGTATTTCGCTGGCGACGGCGCCAAGAGAGATGAAAATAATTTCTTGTGGATCCTTGGCCGCGTCGATGATGTGATGAATGTTTCTGGGCACCGTTTGAGCACCATGGAAATTGAATCTTCGTTGGTGGCGCACCCATCCGTTGCGGAAGCTGCGGTGGTTGGCGTTGCTCATGAAATGAAAGGCCAAGCTCCGATTGGCTTTGTGATTCTGCGCCACGGCTACGTTGCGTCGCCGCAACTGGAACAAGAGTTACGCGCCTTTGTGGGTACAGAGATTGGTGGTTTGGCGCGGCCAGAGCGCATCACCTTCACACCCGAACTACCCAAAACGCGCAGTGGCAAAATCATGCGACGTTTGTTGCGGGATATTGCCGAAGGCAAAGAAATTGGTGATGTCACGACCTTGGCAGACCCAAATGTATTAAAAGGTTTGCAAGCCGAATTCGTGAAGCACGATTGAGCCTTTTAGAAATCTGTACGGAAACACTCAGCGGCGTGCACGCCGCAACTGCTGGCGGAGCGCAGCGCATAGAGTTGTGCTCTGCTTTGGATTTGGATGGCCTTTCGCCTAGTGAAGAACTGATTACCGCAGCCCGTGCGGCCACGGATTTAGAACTACTCATCATGGTGCGGCCAAACCCTGGCGCCTTCGTGGTGAATAGCGCCACTCTGCAAACCATGTGTGCGCAAATCCAACGCGCCCACGCGCTCGGCGTAGACGGATTTGTGTGCGCTTGTTTATTGCCCAATCATCAAATCGATCTCCCCACGCTGCAACAACTCGTTGCCGCTAGCGATGGCCTCCCGGTCACTTTCCATCGCGCTTTTGATTTGCTGCCCGATCCTTTCGTTGCATGTGATTTGCTCAGCGATTACGGCGTGCAACGTATCCTCACTTCAGGTGGTGCAACAACCGCTCTTGAGGGTGCTGCCGTTTTACAAACCTTAGTCGCGCATGCTTCCCAGCGGATCGAAATCGTAGTGGGTGGTGCGGTACGTGCGGGCAATATTCAGCAACTCCGCGCCCTTACCGGAGCCCATTCTTTTCACTCTGCCTTAGACCGTGCTCCCACGGTGCTCGCGGTATTGGAGTTAGCTACTGCCGCTGGGCCACCGTGCGAATAAATCAGAGTTTCCCTAGGTGTGCATTAGCGCACCATCAAAGGATTATCACTCCTCGCTATTCAAAAGCCGAGTAGAATCAAATCCTCTTTCGGAGGTGAATACACCCAATGAAAAAATCCCTCGTGGCCGCGTGGATTGCATTGACAACCATTTTGTTTCTGCTCCTCTTTCTGTTTGGCCCGTGGAGCTCGCATCCAAGCTCCACTCTAGATTCCTCAACAGTAGTGCGCCAAAGTGAATCCGTAGAACTTCACACGCAGCTGGAGGCAGACCAGCCTAGCGACTTGGTTCCATCTGAGATTCCTACTGTCCAGCGAACCGATTTGGAGGTAGCCAATGAAAACCTCACCGTGTTTGAAGTACGCGAAGTCAACGGTGATCCCGTAACCAAGGCAACCATTTTGATTTGCCGCGGACAATCTCTCGTACATAGTTCAATGACGGATTCGTTTGGTAACGTAGAGTTTCCCAGCGACCACACGGCAATAACACTGGTCATCTCAGTAAGAGCGCGGCCGGTTTCCCTCCATGCACTTAGTCTGACCCCAGGACGATTTGAAATTATTCTGCCGCTTGGAAATAGGCTCGCCGGCAAAGTGATCCAAGCAGATGGTGCGCCGCCAAGCAAGATACGCATCAGTCTAAGATCGGACCATCCACTTTTTGACAACACTGCCTTACCGCAAGAGGCCCTGGAAGAAATTGGATTTTCGCAAGGTGCTGGCTTCCTCTTTTGCTCCACCCTACCCGACGGCTCTTTTCAGTTTGCCGATTTGCCCGACGGCTGGAGTGGTTTTTTGCAACTCCCTCATGGCCATACTATTTTGCGCGCGAACAGTGGCCGGCTGACTGCTGCTCCAAGCGAGCTTCGACTGGAAGCGCCCCCACTCGATTTATTCATCGAACTCGCCAAACCGGCGAACATTCGCGGGCGCTTGGTAACCAGCCAGTCCTTAATTCCGATCCATCATGCCCGCCTATCCGCCCTTTTCAAGCCTCTCGACGGGAGGCAACTGGTGCAGCAAAGCACTGAGACCGACGAAAACGGTGACTTCACTTTTCAATTTGACCCAGCGAAGGTGGCAAGTTTGAATTTGTTTTTTGGTTCCAGGATTTATGGTACTCAAGCCATTCTGCTTCTGGAAACCGTAGAGGTGCCGCCGAATGGGGACCTAGGCCTGATAAAAATGACCGCGGTACGACCGATTCATTTTGTAATGACTACGCACAACCACCAGCCCATAGCTCTAGGGATTGCAAGTGCTGCCGGAATTCAAAGTAAGCCAACCAATGTTGAAGGCGAAGGTGTTTTGCCATGGGTTCCCAAAAACCTAACTCGCCTTCGTTTCGTCGCGCCAGGGTTCGTGCCAATGGAGCAAGAATTGAATGACCCAACACCCGATCCCTTAGTGGTGGTTATGGAAGCGGGTAATCGGCTTGAGGTGGAACTCGTTCCTCCCGCAGGTGTCGCAGTAAGTGCGTTCCGAGTGAAACTAAAAAGCGACTCGATAATGATTCACGGACCGGCTGCTGATTTGGTTGACCTGCAAGACTACGTCGAAGAAAAATCAAGAACGTTTTCGCCCGGACTAAACGACAACATTGGCCACTCTCTCGTGGCGCAGGCTGACGCACAGGGACTTGCTGTATTTCAAAGCATCAAGCCGAACTTAAAACTAGACCTTGAGATCCATGGCATTATCGGAGGAGTGGTCTACTACCACGAAAGTTTACGGCCGCTGGAGCCAGAAGAAAGCCGTCGCCATGTGGTCGATCTCACCAATGTCGGCCGCGTATTCAGCGGCAAAGTTACGGACCTCGAAGGCCATCCCTTGATCCGCGCAACCGTCCAGCTTGGTGGCCAAATCCTGTCATGGACCAACAATTCTGGTGAGTTCTCTTGTTTGGTCCAGGAGAAGGAGCCCAACACCTTGGTTCTCAGTCATCAATCATCGGCGATTTTATTCGTGAAAGACTACGTGGTCCCCTACGACGGATTGTCGGTTGAATTCCGGCTGCAACCGGCCTTACGTGTCATCATCGAAGTGAAGGATGAAGCCGGTAATCCCATTTCTGATGCCCAGGTCTCCATTCTTAATTCAGAATTTTCCTGTTCAACGCACAACCTCGGAGGGGGTCGCTTCGAGACTGGCGGGCTCTCATCAGAGATGGTCCGTGTCCAAACTATGGTTGCCGGGCGTTACTATCTTCAGGATCTCAATCCTGCACAGCCCATCGCACAAGTGGTAGTTCCAGTGCATGGCAGCCTGATCGCGGCTTTCACTCCTCCAAGTCAGCCCGGCCAGGGGCAGTATTCCATTAGCCTCAAATCCATGATCGATGAAGACTGGGTTTTTCTAGGCGGAACATTCAGCGCCGCAAGTCTGTGGCTTTGCGAATTCCCCAGGGTTTGCCCTGGCAACTATGAAATAAATGTGCACTACTCCCCTACTTCAGAGGAGAAGGAGCGGGGCATAACCCCCGCCGCCATCGGAAATCCAATAACTCTACGCATTGAATCTGGACAAGCCAGCAAGGTGAACTTGGAATAATAACCGCCTCCACCTGCCTTATGGCCATTTGGGAGAGGAATGGATTTTCCAGGATTCGAGAAATTTCATCCCCCGTGCCGGGAAAAAGTTCATAATCTGGACAGTTTGCAGGATTCCCCCTTCTGCGCCTCCCTCGTACCGGGCCGTTGCGCCCATTACCTGTCCAACGAATGAAACTCATGCTCTCCCTTGCTACAGCGGTACTCCTTGCGGGCTCCGCCTCCTCCCAAATCCTCACCGAAGATTTCAATTCCGGTGTGGTTCCACCTACCGGCTGGACCTACTCCAGCACCAACCCTCTCGAGCAAGGCTGGATTCCTGGCATCATCGATCCAAGCGCCGACCACACCGGCTGGGCTTGGCACGAAGATGAGTACTCCTCAAACGGAACTTCTAATAGCCACCTGATTAGCCCGGTGATGAATTTGAGCTCCTCCTTGGGAACCTCAATGAGCTTTGATGGCGACACGGTCTTCGCTACTTACCTTGCCAATCACCCCTCTTCGGTTGGCGACGGCGTCTCCAACGTGGAAGTCACCACGAATGGTGGTGCCAACTGGACGGTTGTTTGGACCGACACCTCTACCCTCAGCTCCTACCCCACTCCTGAGAGTTACAGCCCTTGCATCGACTTGTCGGCATGGGATGGAATGACGAACGTGCAAGTGGCTTTCCACTTTTACGGCACCTACGCTCAAGAATGGTGGGTCGATAATGTTGTGGTAGAAAGCGGTGGTTGCGGTGGCAGTGGCTCCCTCCACTACGCCATTTCTGGCCTAGTCGGTGGCGGAACGGCCACTTTGACCGTAACCAATGCCACTGCTGGTGGTGGTGTTTTGCTTGCCTACTCACTCACGGGTGCTGGCCCAACCAACACTCCTTTCGGCCCTGTTGACATGAGCGTGCCCATTACTCAGCTACCTGTGTTGACGGCCAATGCTGCAGGCACCGCTGCTGTGAGCACCGGCGTCCCTAACCGCGCCACTGGCTTCACGATTTACTCGCAAGGAGCAGACTTAACGTCTACTGCGTTAACCAACTCGCTTGCCTTAGTGGTTCTCTAAGCAGTTTCCTGGTTGCCTTCGGTCCTCCCTCCTTTGAGGGAGGACCTTTTTCTTTTCCCATCCGTTTTTTTTCGACGCCATCTTGAAGCTCCCGCGGGAGCGGATGGATATACTCCCCCACGCGACAAGCTGTCGCTGTTCACTACCATTCGCTAACCCACTTGGACTTGGAAGGAGGTGTAATTCCTCCACGGGTCCGCCACCGTATTTGCGCTGGAGCTTTTTGAGCTGCATTGCATCAGTCGGAGCATTGTCCTCTTGGAAGCACCCACCCAAAACCGGGCGAGACACCCGGAGGAGATTCCCATGCGAATTGCATGTACCCTAGTGGCCCTCGTGGCCGGCCTGTGCGCGACACCCCTCACCGCGCAATCCTTCAAACAAGAAATTTCCCTAGTTGGCCTCGGCGATCCGCTGCTTTCCGCGAAGCCCTTTGGCATCAGCTACGAGCCTGTGACCGACCGCATTTACGTGGCGATTGCTGGCGATTTTGCAGGCCCAAATCACGCGGTTGCGGTGATTGACCCAGCCACCGATCTGGTTGTCCAAACGATTCCAGTCGGCCTCTACCCAGAGGATATCGCGTTCTATTATGCGCCCAACGGCGCGCTGGTTTACGGTGCCGTCACCAACTCCACCAGCGGCAGCGTGACGATTTGGGATAGTGCCCATGTGGTCGTGGCCACGGTGAAATTACCGGATCCTTTTGTGTTAGGCACTTGCTATCCCTTTGGCATCCTTGTGCATGACGGTAAATTTCTGATCAGCACCGCCGACGGCAGCGGCGATGTACACGCAATCGATATTGCCACACTCAGTTACGATTCCGCCGCCGGTTTCAACACGCTGTTCCGCTCGAATGGGCGAATGGTGGCCGTCGGCAGCGAAATTTGGGTTCCGACCTCCGAGTTTACACCCAATTGGGATGGCTCCAAAGGTGGTTTGTTTCGCCATGACCGCGCTGGGCTGCGAGCTGACGATAGTTGGTACGCCGAGCGTATGGAAAACTTTAGCGGCTATCCCAGCGGCCAGGAAGTTGTGCGTTTGAGAGATGGCCGCGGCTACTTAGCAGGGCTTGATTTCTTGGGACGCCTGTACCGTTTGGATGCACTCGGCAATCTTGATCGAGCGATTGATTTAGCAGGTGTGGATGGTTTCGGTTTGGCGCTGGAACCCATCCATGAAGAGCTGCTTGCCGTATGCGGTTTTACGGCAAATGAATTGGTGTTCGTGGATCTCCTCAATGAGGAACTCCTCTCCACCACACCTCTAGGCGGCCTGGGTTACAGCATGCCGAATGATGCCGTGTTCGCCCACGACAAGCTGTATGTCACCGTGCAGGCCAATGAAGCGGTGGTGGTCTTCGACTCTTTACCGAGCGTGAGCCTGCAGCAAAGTTTTAGCAGTGAGTTGGTGGTGAGTGATACCACGCCAGACCTTGGCAGCGTCTTCACGGTGGATTTAAGCGGATTCCCCGGTTTCAGTGTGGCTATTTTTAGCGGTGACGCTCCAATCGGGGGCGTTTTTCAGGGACTTCCGCTCCAAATTGGCCCTACCCCGGTGAAGCGCTACCATGCCCTCGGCAGCCTCAGCCTTAGTTTTGTGGTTCCCAACAACCCAAGCTTGGCCAATCGCCATTTTTTCGTACAGGGCTATTTGACCGATGGCGTGAATCATTTCACCACCGAACCGAAGGTCATTGTGATTCAGTGATATTCCAGCAGGGCCGAGCGCTGTTATCCTCTGCACCATGCGGAATAACCTCGCGCTCGGCCTACTTGCACTCGCCCTCGGTTTCAGCGGCTCGTGCACTTTCATCCCTCCCTATTCCAGTATTAAAAAGCAGAGTGTTTCTGGTTTCCAAACTGTCAAATTTCGCAGCGGCGTCTATAGCAGCATCGATATTGAAGCCAACGATACCGTCAACACGCCTCCAACCTTGAGCACCAGTGAAGAACTCGAGCGCTTTAGCTCCTACGGTGTGGAGCTCGAGCGCTTGATTGGCAATCAGTTTTCGGCCACGGTGAGTATCGATGCGCGTGAATATCACGTAGCTGCCGATACTTCACCGATTCGCGGCAATCAAATTCACGCGGGCCTGCGCCGCTACTTTGGCGACCGCGCGCTCACGGTATTCCTCTCCACGCAGTTGATCTACAACTTTGGTTTGGAGTTTCAAGAAAGCAATTTCGAGTCAGATGGTTTCTTGGCCTGGGGTGCGGGGGCGGGCCTCAACATGGCGCTCAACGAAAATTTTTCCGTCGAAGCGGCTTTCATGTACGAAGGTATGCCTAACGTCGAATCGCACCTGAAGGGCGACAACGCAACCAGCTCCGGATTCGACCACAACCTCAGCGGCATGGTTGGTTATCTCGCCGTGGGTTACCATTTCTAGCTCTAGCTACTGCACCACTTCGGCGAGACCGTTGCTCAACAATCCTGTCAGAGTGCCGGTGACTTCCAAGGCCTGCATCCAGATGGTTTGCCCGCGCAGCGCCGGGGGCACAACTTTCTGAGCTTGCACACGACCAAAAGGATCTGCGGTGAAGATCGGCAGCTGGAAAATAGGCGTATCCAACAGAATGTCGCCATAGAGGCTTGGCGTCGGCCCGGCTCCGGTTAAAGAATAGGCCAGCACGATCAAACTGCCCGGAGTGGCCTGGTGAACGGTTACCGTTACCAGCTGTCCAGCAATCATGCCACTGGTACTAAGGATTGGCGGCTGATCGGTGGTGGTCAGCGTGTATTGATCGAGGGTTTGTCCGGTGGAAGTTAGGAAAGTAACATCCAGACGATCGGCATCCACATCAAAAACTACCGAACCAAGGTCGCGCAGACTATTTTGCATGGCGACATGATTCAGCGTGCCAGCACTGGATGTTTTTCCGGCGGTGCCCGTTACGGTATAGACGGTACCTTGATGCGGCCCAAAGCCTTTGACGTAAGCCCCATCTCCTTGCGGCGAGCCGTCGCCAGAATCGAGCTGATGGCTGGCGTTAAACGATGCCGAATAGCCGTAATGCCCGTCAATCAAAAAACTACGCTCATAAGAATGGCTATGGCCAGAGAAAACCAAATCAACGCCACCATCTTCCAAAATTGGCAAAATGTTTTCGCGCATCTCCACTAAGCGCCCCCCACTATCCGCAAGGCTATCGGAGTCATGGGTGCCCTTGGTGTAAGGCGGATGATGGAAGTAAGCAACAATCCATGGCTGAGCGGTTGCGGCTAAATCAGCGGCCAGCCACGTGGCCATGGCTCCAGTTGGACTCCGATCGGTGCTGTCGGAATCTAAACAAATGAAATGTACATTACCGAAATCGAAAGCATAGTAGGCTTCGGAAACCGTTTGAGCGATTGGCGTAAGCTATTGTACCAAAGGGGTTTAATGGCGCAACTACTTTGCTGGAATCAGCTTAGGTTTGAGCTATGACATGCCATTGGAATCAGTGAAATGCCATCGAAACGGTGATTTCATTGCAGTTTCATTGCAGCAAGTCTGCTGGCTCAAGTGAAGCGCCACCAAATGGGATAATAGAAACGTGCTACCCAGCCCAATTCCAGCACGGTTCTGTCTACGCCAGTCCATGCGCTCTGATCCTACCGGGCAAGGTTGCGATGAACTGCCACTTTCAATCCAGCGCCAGATGATGTTGGCAATGGCACTGCCACCCAATCAGTCAAGTTCCATGAGAAATTCTAAGCCCCTTATCCTTTTCAATTGCCTTGATAAGGGTTTCCGAGGCGCTCTCGAAGGCATCTACGCGGTCATCCGGATCAAAAATATACCCAGAAGTGTTAGTCGTGATGCTTGCTACTGTCCTGCCCGAGACTGAATCATCGAAGGAAATGGCCAATACAATCCTGTTTGTTGACGCTGTTACTGACATCCTTGCATCAAGGATTAAGCAACATCTTTTCTGTAAAAGTGGCAGGTTCATCAAATGCCTTCCATGAGTAGGTAAGTTTTTCCAGTCTCCCATTCGTCGCTGGTTTCCACCAAGATAGCAGACACCAGTCGAAGAAGGGACTCTTCATTGGGGAAGAGCGTCGCGACTCTTGTACGACGCTTGATTTCTTTGTTGACGCGTTCCACGGCGTTGGTGGTTCGCAAACGCTTACGATGCTTCGCGGGCAAATCGAGTACAGCAATGCCCTCCGGTATGTTTTCCTCCAGCCATTTGGACAAACCTGGCGCATTCTTTTCATGATGCAAAACCAGGCGGCGCAAAAGTTCCTCCGCTGTTTTGCGATCACGCGCATGATGAATCTCGCGAATCTCGGCAGCCACTTGAGTACGCATTTCACGACGCGGCACATGCGCCATAGCATTTTGCTGCAAGTGAAACTGACAGCGTTGCCAAGCGGTCGCTCCAAAGCGAGCGGTGACGGCGCTCTTCAAGCCCTTATGTGCATCACTGGTAATCTGCCGCACACCGTGAAGTCCTCGGTCTTGCAAGGACTTCAGGAATTCGCGCCAATGGACTTCTGCTTCTGACAGCGAAACACTCACGCCAAGGATGCTGCGCTTGCCATCCTTGCGCACACCCATAGCAATCAAGACGGCGCAATCACGGACTGCGCCACCATGCCGAATCTTCTCGTATCGTGCATCAAGCACCAAGTACGGACATTCTCCGAGTTCACGAGCACGCCAGGCCCCAAGCTCTTCATCAAGCAGCTTCGCCGCTCGTGAGACCTGCATCGAGGTCACTTCAAAACCACACAGCTTCTCAGTAATCGCCGCCACTTTTCGCGTACTCACGCCTTGGATGTACATCTCTGCCACTGCAAGTTTCAAGGCACGTTCACTGCGAATACCGCGCTCAAGAGAATTGGGGTAAAAGGTGTCCACGCCTTCCTCAAGATCACGGGCTTGAGGCACGCGGAGTTGCAGGCTGCCTGAGCGCGTCTCCACGGTCTTTGGTTTGAAACCGTTAGCGTAGCCGCGACGACTGGATGTGCGTTGATGCGGAGCCGCCTGCAGGTAGTAATCGCGTTCAATTCTCATCGCTTCGTTCATCAGGATGGTTATGGCATCTGCGATGCCTTCAAAACCATTCTCAAACAAAAGTTTCACTGCGGGGTGTGGGGAATTAGAATGTATCGGTTGGTGGGTCACGGGTTTGTCTCCTTGATTGGTTTTGTGATTAATCAAAGAAGAACATCTGTGGCCTGCCACTTCAACCCTCTTTCTCAGGGGCCCCCATGGGGGCCCCTGAGCACTGCAAACTGACTGCCAAGAGCTGACCGTGTGCAGAGGTGCGAGGGAATTTACAGAAAGAATGATGCACTAACGAAAAAAAAGTGCTGCATAAAGTTGCTCTCCTTGGAGAACAGGAGGAAACGTTGCGTAAAAGTGATACTCACTTGGCCAAACAAAAACGAAGAATCCCGCTACCTGCAGCAAAGAGGCGGCAGCGGACAGAGCGAGTAACACTGTGGCTACTTGAGTCAGGCCAGCGATAGAAAGCCATGAGTAGGGAGACGAAACCGTTCGCGACTTTCGTTCCGTGGAAGAACGTGGCTGGGAGGCATCGATGCGCTGACCAAGTAATTGTGGTTTTTCAAAACCGCTCTGCTCGTAAGCCTCCAAATGGTTTTGTACTGCGGCTTGGCTTGGTCTAGATCCCTCAGCCACTTGGGGCTTAGGCTCACCACGCGCCGACGTCTGCCACGGCATCTGTGTTACGAGCAACTTCGCTAATTCCGTTTGCCCCAGCGGCAGCCATGCGGCCATTCCCTCGCGCCACACCAAAGTGCCGCGGTGAATGGCTCCGCGCCGCAGTTGCCGCCCAAGATAGTCCTCTTGATAAGGCCCCTCATATTCTCCTGCGTTGGCGAAATACCACATCCACCACAAGTCTAACAACTATGTGGGGATTGCCAGCCTATTGGAAAGTGCCGGCATTGCGGTACTCCATGTAAATGCGTACGAAATCGTGCATTTGGCTGCGCCAGCGCGAACCGAAAGACAAAGTCAAAATATGCTCGGCAATCTCAACGCTGGCCGAGCGCGTACCACCGCCAGCAGTAAGGACTTCCGAATAAGCACCACCCCCAGCTGCAGCAATTTGCGCAAAAGTTTTGCTGGTGGTCTCCTCAATCTTGGTGGCACCAACGCCTATCGTCGAAGTGACAAACGGACGTACACCTAGCTTAGCTCCCGATTTCCCGCCAGTATGTTCCAACACTTCGGATGCCTTTTGGCCAAAGGGAGAGTCATACGCCTCGCGGACTAAAGTCAGGATTTCTTCCATCGTGCCCGGGTGCGGCGGAGCATCCCCCACCACCACGAGCAACTTGTTGGCAGACTCTTCCCAGCCCATTTTCTTTGACAAAGCGACTTGCAACCCGGCCAACACCGCCTCAGGAAAATCACCACCACCACTAGCGCGAACCTTGGTCAACTCCTTGCGGATTTTCGTCACGTTTTTATTCAATGCTTCGGTAATTTTGGCACCATTCTTCATATCCTCGTGATCGCGATACTCCACCAAACCCATTCGGAACCGCGGTGAAATACCTTCCATAATCGCTGAAAAATCCTGTAACGCCTCTACGGAAGCATCGATCGCGCCCTGCATCGAACCGGTAGCGTCAATAACAATGACCAACTCCATGCCTGCTGTGTACAGATCAAAAGCGCGTTCGACAAAACCTTGCGCCACACTTTCTTCGTTACTCTCTGCTCCTAAAGGCAGGGCGGGCAGAGTCCATTCGGCAGGCAAATAACCATCCTTATTGAGAGCCCACCAGCGCTTCCATTGAGTAGCCTTGGTGGCCTGCGCTTGGGGTAAAGCGCGATTTAGTAACGTTAAGACCCGCGCGTTGAAATACTCGTCTTTGGAATGTAAGGATGTTTGAATCAGTACTTCCACCAGCTGTTCGCTCATCAAAGACGGCAACATTTCTTCATCGGTGTTAAGTAGGCCTTCCATGGCGTAGGCTTGCAGATACACATCTTTGCCTGCCAACGCCGCAATAAAACTTTCCAACCCAACCGGATGCCAACGCTTGCCGTAAGCAGTCAAAACAATGCCGGCAAGGGCCCAATCAGGAGCGTCTCGATACCACTGGTTTAAGGCTTCCGCGCGACGCAGCTCCATCTTCGGAGAACGTAATAGTTGCCCATCTTTGCTCATTTCTCGCGCCGGTGCACGATCCATGAGCCCGCGCACTTCCCACCCAACTAAGTCGATGGCGACGCGATCACATTCCTGCAAAACACCCTCACGCCCACGAATTTCTTCGCCACTCATCATGCCCAGAGGAGATGCGTCGGCGGCAGCTATGCGCCAATATCCTGCACCTGGTTCAGGATCCGCACACAGTAACCCCAAAGACTCGCGGCCGTCAACAATCGACAAGAAAGGATTGCCGCCACGGCCGAGATCCCAACGTGCCTCGCCACTACCATCGTTAAAACGAAACAAATCGAAAATGCCAAACACCTTCTCTGGCTGCACAATATAAAGCGGCGAATCTAGGCCAGAGAAAAAACCTAAGCCATGACCAATTTCGCGCACCAAGGTACCAACCAAATCGAACTGGCCACTCTCAATGCCATCACTAGGATCCATATCCCAATGGATATCGGAGTTGATGTTCAAAGTCATGTCCCAACTTTCTTCCTCGGCAGGTATGAGCACCAAAGCCTTGGCCTGCGCCAAAGTTAAACTGAGATGAGTGAGTGAGCGCTGCCGATACTCGCCTTCGCGGCTAGTCAGCCATGCATTCAATGTGAACACCTTGCGGTCTTGCCCGTTCTCGCCAGGAATGACTCTGGGCTCGCCTGGCAAGGGCATAGCACGTAACGCACGCCGATCGTTAGGACTAGAAGCATCTTCGCGCAAGGCTGCATAAACATCTTCCGCCGGAAACTCCAAAAACTCGGGTTTCCAACCACCTAGGCCAGCGTCGGCATCGAGTTCCGCGAACGATGTGATCACGTAAATCGTGACATCATCGACCAACACGTCTTGCCATACCTTGGCAGCTTGTTCAAAGGCAGCAAGAACGGCGGTTGGCGCTTCGAACGGGCCGCGCTGTTGGTTCAAAAAAACAAACTTGGGGCCACCGGGTTCTTGGGGAGGAGCGCCGAACAGAGTGGAGATAAGGAGGAGGCTGAGCAACATGAATGGCCTAGGGTGGCGGTTTGCGTGTGTAGATTAGCACATAGGTTTTGCAAACATCGCTGGCGCAGCCCTGGCAATCTGGACCGAAATCGCTCGGCCCCAATGGCTCTGCTTTGATTTCCAAGCCAAGTGAGCGGTACAGCTGCACCGCTTCCTCAAGCCGGTTGGCATCGGCCAGGAACCTGCGTTCCCAGCCGTCCTGAAGCAAATCTTGATCCGCCTTGATCGGCTGTGGTTCCATTAGGCCACGTGCGCAGTCTCGGCTATTTTTTCTAGACGACGCTGTCCAAGAACCGCAGCACCGAGAGCGGTGACAAACTGGGCCATTGCCACATCATTATCTGCAGCACCGGGCAAATTGACGACCGCCTCGACGCGTTCACGCACTGCTGCGGGCATGGTTGGAAAACGCATGATGCCGCCAATCAGCGTGAACTCGCTCTCGGCTTTCGCACGCTTCATCAACTGCACCGCGCGGCCGGTGAGTGATTCAATCGCACCCTGCATGATTTCCGCGGGCGGGGTGCCCAGCGACAACTGGTTGATGACCTCTGATTCCGCGAACACAGCACACACACCAGATATTTCTACTGGGCTGCGCGAAGTGACCAACAAGGGTCCGATGTCCGCAGTTTCGTAACCCATGTAGCGCGCGGTTTTCTCCAAAAAAGCTCCGGTACCAGCAGCGCACTTGTCATTCAGGCGGAAGGATTTCACCATCCCCTTTTCCTCCTCTAAGCGAATCGCCTTCATCGTTTGCCCACCCACATCAAGGATCGAGCGTGTGCCGGGAAACAGCATATGCGCACCCCGCGCAGATGCAGTCAAATCCGTTACATGCAAATCTTTGAAGGCCACTTGATGACGACCGAAACCAGTCGCAATGACGTATTCCACATCACTGCGCTTGAGGTTTGCCATATCCATGATCTCCTCGAAGCAGCGCTCCGCAACTTCAGCCAGCTTGAAGCCGGTAGGTTGCATATGACGCGCCACCATGTTGCCGTCGCCATCCACAAGGATTGCTTTAGTGTAGGTTGAACCTACGTCGATTCCGGCGGTAATGCTCATTTGGAGGCCTCCTGGGCCATGGGGTTGCGGCTCGATTGAATGTGATCCATGGCAAATAATGCAGCGCCGAGAGCACCCATATAGTGGCACTCTTCACTGACATTGAGTTTGCATTCGAGTGCGTCTTCCAGTGCTTTGACCATTGCCTGGTTACGCGAAACGCCGCCGGTGAAAGTCACTTCATCCACAATGCCAACGCGGCGCAGCAAGCCTTTGGAGCGCGTGGCGATTGATTCATGCACACCCCAAAGGATGTCCTCGACACGCTTGCCCTTGCCGAGCCAAGCGAGCACTTCTGATTCTGCAAACACGGTGCAAGTGGTGGAAATGCGCACCCCGCGATCCGACTTCAACGCCACCGTGCCGAGCTCATTGAGAGGGATATCCAGCGCCGCCGAGGCCGCGCCCAGAAAACGACCGGTGCCTGCGGCGCATTTATCGTTCATACAGAAATCATCGATTTCGCCTTTCTCGTTGACCCGAATGGCTTTGGTGTCTTGGCCACCCATATCCACCACGGTGCGGGTGCCCGGGAAAATATGCGCCGCACCACGACCATGGCAACTAATCTCGGTAATTTGATCGTTGCCGAAGGTGACGCGGTAACGGCCGTAGCCAGTTCCGATTACCCACTCCACTTCTTCCTCACGAATGCCTTGGCTCTCGATTGCCTCTTTGAAGGCGTTCTCGGCCGCTTGCACGACGTTGGCGCCAGTATCCAGTAGGGACCGTGCAACAATGTTGCGATTTTCATCAATCACCACGGCTTTGGTTTGTGTCGAGCCGACATCTACACCTGCTGAGTAACTCATAGTTCTATTTCTTGTGGGTAGTAAGGAAGCCTTATTTGGCGGCTGCGGCAGCAGCCTGTAAACGACGGGAAGCAAGTCCCTCGAAGAATGCATCGGCGCGGTTTTTCAACTGCGCTTCCGCGACCACACGTTTATCCATCATGTCGGACTCGATGAACAAACTTGGCATTTCAAAACGATCGCTCAAAGCGCGGCGGGCATCTGCCAGACCGGTGGAAACCGTGCGGCAACTCTTGATTGGGTGATAAACGATGCCATCCAGATCGAAGTCTTTGCACATGTTTTCAATCACCACATCTTGGTGGAACATGCTGTCCATGGCGTCGCGAACGCTCACCAATGTGCCTTCCGCCAAGCTGGCAATTGGATCGTTTAAATCGTACTCAAAGCCCTTATTGGAGCCTCCTGACGCAAACCACAAGTAGGTGGAGTGCACAAAAGTTCCCTTCCACTCGCTGAACATTTCATTGAAGCGGCGGAAGATGGGGTAGCAAGGCACACCCACGAAGCACAGCCGGTACTCCTCTTCCGTTAAGGTGCCAATGTTGTTGGCCACCTTGTACTTCATTTCCTCAACCAAGTTGGCGAAGTATTCGGCACCAGCTTGTTCCCCGCGGAATCCGTTCGCAACACCAAGATAAATAGTGCCATCGGTGAGTGCATTGAACACGGAAGGGCGATGAGCGTTGAGCTCCAAAAGCTCTTTCCAACTTTTACTCATGCCGTTGGCGTGCCCCATGACATCGCGCAATTTGTCGATATCAAGTTTTTTGCCGGTAACCTTCTCGCAAACCGTAATCAACTCTTCGATTTGCTTTTGCACATACAAACGATCATTTTCAAAATCACTGCAGCCTTTCCAAGTTTGGCCGCCAGCCGTACGCGTGCCTGGAATATCCAAAGTCACCATCGGCATTTGGTACATCCGCTCCCACGCCTCCGCCCACTTCAGGTAGGTATTACAGGCGTTGGTTAAAACCGCCAACCTCGGCTTCGGAATCCGGCCCATGGGGTGCTGACCACCGCGCAATTGCGTGGCGATATCGGCCTTTACATAGCCGCAAATATCGGGCGAATAGCCATAGTCTTCCGCTTGTTCGAGATACTCGTGTGCCACCCGCCGCACTGCCGTTTGCAAGGAGTTGATCTCTGGGAAAACCACGGGCAAGTCAAATGCTTTGAGGACTTCGTTGAAGCTGCCCATCACAAAGACGTATGCGGCCCCTTCGCCTTTTTCTGCAGTGTCGTTTAGCTCTGCGAACCATTCGCGGAACAAACGCGCGCCATCATTATTGCCGCGGCCGACGATTTCTTGAGTAGGTTGATTTGACATCTGATGAGCGCCTATGCAAAGAGGATGTTTTCCATGAAAGTTTCGAGCTGAAGCTCTAGGTCCGAGAAGCTGGTCATGCGCTCCTCGAATTCGCTGACGAAGTGCGGGATACCCAGCGCTTCGAGTTCGTGGATGTAGGCCACCTGTTCTTCCAAACCTGGCTCACACATTTTGGCGGCCGTAACAATGACGGCTTCGCCTTGCGCGGCCATGTAGCGCGCGACCAACATCTTTTCCTTGGGCTTGCGCAAATCATGCTGCACCGGCGAGTAAGTGGATTGTTCGATGTAGGCGTGAGCAAGATCCTGAAGTGGATCTTCAGCCGCCGGGATATCGGAAAGGATGTAGCGCAATCCAATCAGTAAATCATCATCGACCAAGTAAGCGGAGCGCCCAATTAAACGCACCAAGTCCAGAGGTGGTTGTTCGCAAAAGCCACCCTCAAAAACCACGCGTAGGCGATCATCTTTTTTGTTTTCAGAAGCCTCGATGAGAGGCAGGACATATTTCATCAACTCGTTGTGCTCTTCGCGCGGAATCATGCCAGCCATAGCCACCAAAGAATAAGCATCTTCAGCAGCAATTTTCCACGGAGTCTCACGCTTGATGCGATACAACTCGCGCAACCAACGACGGTTTTCATTAAACACCACAATCGAGGCGCGCAGCGATTCCTCGCTGATGGCATGCCCAACGACTCCTTCTACCGTGCGCATCATGCGCGCGTATTCGTTACGCAGATAGCCGATACTTGCCGCCGAATTCGGGTTCTGCGGCAAATACAGAATTTCGCAAGGGTAATCATGATTACGCCCCCAGATGGCCGCGAGGTTGCGCGCGGCATCGCAAATCGGGTGCGAAACGAACATGTCTAACTCCAACTTGCCGCCCAGTGACAACTCCAAAGAGGTCTTTAGGATGGAGCACAAGTAGGAGCCGAAGCGCGAATCCGATTGGTCTGGCGCCAAGGTGGAACCGCGTAGCTTGACCGGCAACATACCTGCAGCATGGGCGATTTCTTCCGGGAAATAAACCTGGAAGTGCCCCAGTACCTTGCCGCCGTTGGCGCGCCAACGTTGCACCGTTGGGTAATCAGGATCTTCGGTTAAGTCGCGGCATAACATCAGCACCTCACTGAGGGGCTGGCCTTGCCAAGTGTCAAAGATGGGATGGCTCATGAGCGAATTGCGGATTGGGGAGCAGCCGCCCCCTTTAAGAAAACAGCGAGTACGTGGTCGAGTTTGGCCGCGACCGTCGGCAGTACTTGTTCGGCATAAGGACTTAAAGTGACCTCTACCAAAGCGACGAACTCCCACGAGAGGAGTCGGGAATCGGTGCGTACGATTTCACCATTTGCCATACCGTTCTCAAGGATGATTTGCACTTGCTCGGGTAGTGCACTCTGATAGGCGCGCACTAAATCGGCACGCGCTGCGGCGGAAAAAATGTTGATGTCGCGACGCACCAAAGTGATCAGCCCACGGTTGACCGCCGGCAAACTAAGGAAGTCGTTGGTGAGCTTATGCAGGCATTCCCGGCAACTACCCTGCATCGCGGCGGCGGCAGCAAAAAGCTCGCGTTTGGCCGCCAAATCCTGATGTAGCATCGCCAGATAAAGCTCTTCTTTACCGGAGTAATGATGATAGAGCGCGCCCTTGGTAACCTCAGTAGCAGCACAAATTTGATCCATCGTGACGTCGGCATAATTGCGCTCCAAAAACAGCTCCTGAGCTGCGAGTAGCAGCCTTTCGGAGGTCGATTGTGTGGCGGGCGGAGGCGTCATGGTTTCCATACCGACTGGTCGGTTTATTCAGAATAAGGTACAAAACCGTGCGCGTCAAGCATATTGTCATCCTCTGGGAAACCGCAGAAACTCAAGCTTTCCGCCGACTTCACCTCATGGGGAGCAGCGCCCCAACCGCTATGAGGGGGCGCCTCTGGACTCCCCCAGTTGGCCCTCCCCTCAGCAAATCCACGAACGGCAAATCCAATGCTCGAAATATAGAAAGTGATTGCGCTATGCAAAAAGTGCCTGCAAAACCGCCTCGGTTGAGGCTGGATCTGCATAAAGGTGCTAGGACAACGGTATGAAAAGGTTCGGGCCATGAGCGTGTTTTAGGCGAGCACGCTCATGGTTTTTTTTCTGGCTCCCGGCCACCTTATGATTAGCCGCGCCGACGACGTCAACCTCCCGTCGCTAGGCCGCGCGCTATGGCCCTCATCACCCTCTCCAACGTTGCCAAAGCCTACGACGAGAAGCGTCCGCTGTTCAAAGACGTATCGTTAGTCGTTGGCTCAGCGGACCGCATTGGTCTCATTGGCCCCAACGGCGCCGGAAAATCCACGCTGCTGCGGATGCTTGTTGGGATTGAAGTTCCAGACGCCGGCGAGCGCGTTTGTCGCCGCGGCTTAAGAGTAGGTTTTTTGGAGCAGGAACCCAAGCTCCCCCACGATCAAAGCATTCACGATGCGGTGCGTTCTGGTTTGGCCGGGCGCACTGACTTATTGGGTGAATTGGATGCGCTATATGTAGAAATGGCCGATCCGAAGCTTACCGCAAAGCGCATGGAGACTTTGTCGGTGCGGCAAGAACATCTGCAACACCAGCTCGATGAGATGGGCGGGCACGATATTGATTATCAAATCGACGCCGCGATTGACGGCGTGGGTTTACCTGATCCGCATGCCTTATGCGGTCAACTATCTGGCGGGGAAGCCCGACGCGTAGCACTGGCGCGTTTATTGGTCGATCAGCCTGACGTCATGCTTTTGGATGAGCCCACCAACCACTTAGATGCCTTCGTGGTTGCGTGGCTGGAAAAGCGCTTGATGACTCTGCGAGTGCCGCTGGTCCTGGTCACTCACGACCGATTTTTGCTCGACCGCGTGGTCAACCGTATTGTTGAAATTGATGGCGGCCGCACCTTTGAATATGAGGGCAACTACGTCCGTTATGTCGAGCAACGCGCGGATCGGATGGCCGGTGAAGCAAAAAGTGAGCATGCCCGACTGGGCTTGTTGAAACGCGAAACAGCATGGATGCGCGCAGGCGTATTGGCGCGTGCAACCAAGGCAAATGCCCGTATCGAGCGTTATCACGAGCTTGCCGCAGCCACTCCGTTGATTTTGCCGAAGCATTTGGAGATGGCGATTCCGCCGGGCCCGCGCTTGGGTTCCAAGGTGGTGAACATCGCCGATGTGAACTTTTCCTATGGAGATCAGTCGATTATTGAAGAGCTCAATGTCGAACTAGGGCAAGGTATGCGCCTTGGCGTGGTGGGCCCCAACGGTGCCGGCAAAACGACTTTGCTGAAACTGATGCTTGGGCAACTGCAGCCGACAGAAGGGGAAATTATCATCGGCGAAACGGTCAAGTTCGGTTCCATCGAACAAAAACGCGAGGATCTCAATCCCGAAGCTACGGTCGCCGAAGAGGTTGCCGGTAAATCCGATCATGTTTTAGTCGGCGATCGCAAATTGCATGTGGTCAGTTTTCTAGACAGCTTCCTGTTCCCGGGAAACAAAAAGTTCGTCAAGGTTGGCTCACTCTCCGGCGGAGAACGCGGACGGGTGCTGTTGGCCAAGTTACTCCTTCAGGATTGCAACGTTCTGATTCTCGACGAACCCACCAACGACTTAGACTTAGCCACTTTGCGCGCGCTCGAAGAAGCGTTATGTGCTTTTGTGGGAGTCTCCATTGTGGTAAGTCACGACCGCTGGTTCCTCGATCGCGTCGCCACGCACATTCTTTATTTGGATGGCAGCGGCAAAGTTTTCCTGCACACAGGCAATATCAGCTCCTTGCTCGAGCGCGCCGCCAAAATCGAATCGGAAACCGGATCGGCCACGGCTGCAGCGTTGAACATGGCGCCAACAGCCTCGAAATCGCAAAGCAAACGCCCAGTTACGCCTTCTCTCACCAAGCCGCGCAAGCTGAACTTCAAGGAACGCACGGAGTACGCGCTGTTGGAAAAGCGTATTGCCGAAAGTGAGCAGCGCCTTGCTGCACTGGACCAAGAACTGCTCGCACCGCAAACGTATCAAGGAAATCAAAGCGTTGCGCAAAAGTTACAGAATGAACGCAATGAACTCGCTGTGGCGATGGAAACCGATCTGGAGCGCTGGGCGGAACTTGCTGAAATTGCTTAGGGCGGGCAGTGTATTAACTCAGATTAAAGTTTAATGAGGGTTACTCAACAAGGTTAGGGAGCAGGTGGTCGAGTATATTTTGGCCTCATGACGCGTGTCCCCTCTCCTCCAGACATGGAAGCTATCGTCGCCAAATTGAGCGATATCTCCCTGCGTGGGGAAAAGATTGCCAATGGACGTTTGCCGTGGCCGAATCGGCTTGATTTTGCAATGGGCGGATTCTGGTCAGAGGATTTGGATTCCCTAACGCACACCGCGATCGGTGCCGAACTCAGCGAGGCACAACGACAACAGTTACGTTTTCAGGAGTTGCGCAATCTATTTTCGATTTCCTTCCACAGTGAGCAGAAGTTAATTCACGGGCTTCGCGATGTGCGCGAACGCCATGAAGATTCGCCAGTGGATGCCTATTTGCAGGTTTTCACGCAAGAGGAAGAACGTCACAGCCATTGGTTCTCTAGTTACTGCAAACGGTATTGCGGTAGTTTATTGCCTGATGAGTTGCCAAAATTCCTCAATGATTCGAGTGGCCACTCTGCGCGCTTGGTTTTTTTGAGTTTGGCGTTTTTGGTGGAAAGCGTGTTAGATGTTTACAACCGACGCCTGGCGCGCGATATGAGCTTGCAACCGATTGTGCGGCGCATCAATCATTTGCATTCCGTCGAAGAAGCGCGACATATGTCTTTTGATCGCGCGGCTTTGCAGAACTGCGTGGCCGTCATGGAAGCCGAGATGGGGCTGGCGGCAACGGAAGCCGAACTGCAGACAGTTACCGGTTTCCTTGCTCAAATTCCGCCACTGCTGGTGAAGAGTTTTTGCTCCCCGGCGCTCTATGCTGCTGCCGGCCTTGATAACCCCCAAGAAGCAAGCTTGCAGGCCATTGCCCATGGCCCCACCACCGGCATTCATCAAATGGCGTTGGCGAGTAGCCGTAAATTTCTCAGCGATTTGGGCTTGTTACCTGCAGCCTCATAACCTTGCGGCGCCACGCCTAAACTTCCGTCGCGGCTGGCATTTGTGAAGCCGCAGCCAGCCAGTCGGCATGCAGCAAGCCGAGGAATACGGAATCCTGACGTTCGCCGGCCACGAGCCAACGTTCACGCAGTAAGCCTTCCCTTTGAAACCCTTGGGCTTTGAGAGTCGCCAAGGAGCGTTCATTACGGGGGTCGACGTCAGCTTCGATGCGATGCAGACCCAGTGGCCCAAAAGCGTAGGTAAACAACGCTTGCAAAACTTCCTGCATGTAGCCTTGCCCCCAGCAGGAGCGCGCAAGTATGAAACCAACCTCGGTGCGCAGATTTTGCAAATCCAGGGCGAACAGCGTGCAGGTGCCGATGATGCGGTCGTCTTCGGCATGGGCAATGCCCCACTGGAAAAAAGTGCGTTGCTCAAACCCAAGGTGCGTTTTGGCAATGAGCTGCTCCGCTTGCGACGGACTCGCAAACGGCAAGCAGCTCCAATAACGCATCACCTCTGGATCGCGAAAAATGTCGAACACAACACCAGCATCCGTCACGCGCAAAGCACGCAAACTGAGACGGGAAGTGGTGAGCGTGGGCAGAGTTTCGGCTTCAAACATAGAAGCCGAACATTCTACACCTGGGGCCACAGCCAACCGAAGGTGCCGGCGGTGACTAAACCATAGAGCAAGCCATCAAACAAAAATTTGAGGCATGATTTCCACGGTTGGCCCATCCAGATGGAGTCCATGATGGTGCCACTGCAATAGGCCAGGGTGGCGATGGCACCCGTCACGCGGAAGGCCATCAAGTAATCGGTGCCGTCAGCCAAGGTAAGGTGGGCAATGTAAGCCACGAACACGCCGACGCCTAGAGTGAACAGGAACCACTGCGTGAGACTCTTACTCATTGACGGCACACCGTTCGGCAAGACGGTGATATACGCCACTGGACCCTCATCGTATTTCGCCACAATTTCAGGGTTGCCCATTTCTTCCATCTTGCAATATGGAATAGGGTAGAAACCAGGCTTGATTGTTTGCCCTTTCATGGCGGCGCGCACTCCTTCTTCTGCATCAAGTTTCATGCAACCGCTAGCGTGGTACTTCAGCAGCATGTGCATCACGGAGCTAGCGATAAAAACGAAAACAGCCGACAACAAAATCGGCAACCAAAGTACGGCAAGAAATTCCATGGAGTTCCTGGGTTGGAGGGTAGAGAGAACCTGTGGAGTCTACAAAAAGGCGCGAAGGGACGTTGAAAAAGCTGGAATATTGCTAATCGTGTTGTGATTTGCCCCTTTTACGGTCACGACCTGGAGCTGCTCTGGGTCAAATGCGGCGGCCAGGCGATCACTGTTGCCGCGTGGCACCACTTGATCCTTCTCCGCCACCAACATCAACGTTGGCGCGCTGATTTGAGCTACACGGGCGATGGATTCATAGCGATCGAGCAGTAGATAAGTGACCGGTAAAAATGGCAACTGCTGCTGAGCGAGCGCCACAATGCTATCAAAAGGGGTGACCAACACCAGCTTTTCAACTTTACGGTGTGCCGCCACATACGTTGCCACCCCACTGCCGAGGCTGCGGCCAATCACACTAACTTGTGTATGTTCGGCGGCGACTCGATCAAACACTGCAAGTGCATCGGCATACAGAGCAGATTCATTAGGCGCGCCGTCGCTGGCTCCGTAGCCCCGGTAGGGCATCAAGAAAATCGCTCGGTCGGGGAACAGTTGTAGAAAATGATCCATGTTGAATTCAATCGCTTCGGCGTTGCCGCCAAAATATAGGACGGCTTTGGAAGCCTCCGGATGGAGTGCCCAACCACGCAAGGTGACATCCTCTAGCGACAGCACCATGACTTGATGCGGCGCGATGCCGTAATCATCTACCGGGAAATAAATCAACTTACGCTGAAAAACAAAAAGCAGCAGGCACCTCATCCAATGGATAGAAGGTCAGGCAGCAGCGCCCCCTATTAGGTCGAGATCTTGACACAAATCTGGATTCGAGTCGAAATCGACTCGTGCCAAGATCCCAACCAAATTATTTTCCATCGTTACTTGTCGTAATCGAACTTACGGCCTTCTTTGACCTTATTCGTTTCCACATCAGCCCACTGGTGTTCTGGACGTGCTTTGATGTCGGCAACGAATTGACGAACAACATCAGCACCGGCTTTGTTACCTAGGTGCTCTGCTTCATCACACATTTCCAGCGCCAGCGGCAAGAATTCGTTGTACCAACGATCCGCGACTTCAAACATGCCGTGCCAGTGCGAGTAGTCAGGAGCCATCATCGAAGCACCGTGACGCGCGCGACGTCCTTCGTGGTGCCAAATGTAGAACCAAATCCACTCAATTTCTTCATCAAACATGGGGCCGGTCCGAACCTTGTTATCTTTCAAGGACGCCATCAATGCCAAGCCTGGCACAGCAAACTTTTGGTTGTAGTTGTTGATGAATTCGTCGTATTGGCCGTAGAAGTTTTCCACGTAACCTGGAGAGTGGCAGTTATGGCAGGCATCTTTCATGCGGTTGCGCTTGGCTTGCCAGGAATCAAAATCATCGCCTGCCGCTTCGATGATGGCACGACGCTTAGCCGGATCGGCTTCCTTGACCACTTCACCATTGATAGTGTCCATCACTACCGAGGCGGGCGGTCGGTTGTTCCACGAAATGCGTTTGCCGGGATCGTGTGAAATCACGCCACCGTTGTTTTTGTTGCCTGACATGTGACAGCTTGCACAAGTAGGGGCCGCGTTGTAATCCACGCCGAGCACCCAAGACTCTGAATCAAGATTCATTTGATCTTTCATATCGCGGTAAGCGATGCCGTGCTTCGACTCTTCGTAAACCTCTTTTTGTGGGTGGTCAGGACCGAGGTGACATTTGCCACAGTTCTCCGGCTGACGCGCGCGGCGAGCAGAGAAATCGTGGCGGCTATGGCAGGCCGTGCAGGAGCCATCTGTGCCATCGAAGTTCTTCCGGCCAATGCCCGTGTTTGGCCAAGTGCCAAAATCGAATACTGGCTTACCGGCAGCATCATGTTTGATGTTGGCTACCGCAGCAAGGTTGGTTGGCTTGCCGTCGGCATCGGGAGCGAGTTGATCGACCGTCACGAGAGTGCCATCCTTGCCCTCGAATGCCACTTTTGAGCCATGGCACTGCCAGCAACCACTTTGTGCCGAAGCTAAGCCATTGACAATACCGAAGTCTTCGCGACCCGGGGTAAGCCCGTGTGGATTGAAAGGCTCGCGGTTGCCTTCCGCAACTTCTGCGAGGCGGTTATCCAGGGAGTGAATAATGCGTCCGGCATTTGCGTGGTGCGAATGGAGGAACTCGTCGGCCTCATCTTCGTGGCATGCCGCGCAATCACGCGGAGTCACGATGGTGGCGATGAAATCACCTTCGTGATTCCAGCCGTCGGCATCGGTTTCATTTGCCTTGTGGCAATCGATACAGGTGACGTCGAGAGCTGAGTGCGTACTATTGCGCCAGTGATCTACGATGCCAGGAGTTTCCTTTTCATGGCATTCTACGCAACGATTGGGTGCGAGCGTGGTGTTGGTAGGCGCTTCGCCTTGGGCGAAGGATGGGGAGACAAAAAAGGCGGCGCCAATCAGAGTTGCGGCGAGTGTCTTAGTCGTAGGATTCATGGTTTTAATGTTGTTGACCTTCCCATTAGGAACCCAGCAGGTGCAAATTTGTAGCCTACGTGGGTCGCGAAGGTGGACCTCAAAGCGGGCATAGAATAGCACCATTGAAGACGGAAATATCGCCTATTTGACCAGAATTCGACTGCGCGGGCTTATTTTCTTAACTACTTTAAATAAAATGACTTACGCTGGAAAATCCTATTCGTCGCCGTATTGCAAAGCCACCAGGGCAGCATACTTCCCACCGGCTGCAAGCAAGTCTGCGTGACTACCTTGCTCGACTAACTCGCCCTTATGGAACAGCAAAATCCGATCCACATCCCGGACCGTGGAAAGGCGGTGGGCAATTGCAATCGAAGTACGCCCTTCCATGATGTCATGCACCGCTTCTTGCAACAGATGCTCGGTGTGCGAATCCACATTGCTGGTGGCCTCATCCAGCACCAACACCCGCGGGCTAGCTGCAAATACCCGGGCAAATGAAAGTAGTTGTTTCTCCCCGGCCGACAAATTGCGACCCCGTTCGCGCACTGGTTCATGCCAGCCGCCTGGGAACCGCGCGACAATCTCATCTAAATGAAGACGCGATGCGGCGGCGATTGCGCGCTCATCACTAACCTCAGGATGCCCCAGGCGAATGTTCTCAAGAATATCGCCTTCAAACAAAAACACATCTTGCGGCACCAAGCCGATACGCTTGCGCAAATCTCGCAAGGCATACTCTCGAATATCCACTCCATCGAGCAAAATGCGACCATCAGTAGGATCGTAAAGCCGGGTGAGCAACTTCAGCACAGTGGTTTTGCCGGCACCGGTCGCCCCCACCAAGGCCACCTTCTCGCCCGGCGCCACTGAGAAACTCAAGTTTTTCAGTACCGGCACTTCCGGGTTGTAACCAAAACTGACGTTCTCAAACCTGAGCTCACCAACGACTTCGCCGGGATCGACGGTGTTTGTTTGCTCCGGCAAGCGCTCTTCCACATCCAACAAATCAAAGATGCGGCGACTGGCGGTCATGGCGTTTTGCATGACCGTGTATTTCAAACTCAGCTCGTTGAGCGGATGAAAAAACTTCTGCATGTAGTCAATAAATGCGAATAACACGCCCAGGGTTAATCCGCCTTGAATGCCATCTGTTCGCCAATTCTCGGCCACCAAACCGCCGCCGTACCACAAAATCAATGCCCCGGTGAGCGAGGAAAGCAACTCCACCGAGGTCGATAACGAGGTTTCCCACCACACTGTTTTTAGCTGAGAATCGCGCACGCCAGAGGCTATGGCCACATATTCCTTTTGCGTGGCTGCCTCACGATTAAACATCTGCACCACACCCATGCCGCTAATGCACTCGTGCAAAAACCCGTTCATCTCCGACAACTTGGCGCGCATACTTACATAAGCGCTGCGCACTTTGATCCGAATGATTAAGGTTACAATCAACAAGAACGGCACCACCAGCAAAGAAATCAGCGCAAGTTTGACATGCAGCGCAAACAGAATCGCCAAAGTAGCGAACAGGAAAATGAGGTCGCCAATGATGGTGACCACGCCACTTGCAAACATTTCCTGCAGCGCTTCCACATCTGTGGTCACGCGGCCGACCAAGCGCCCCGTCGAGGTACGGTCAAAAAACGATGCCTGCAACTGCTGCAAGTGACGGAAAATAGCCAAGCGCAAATCCAGCAAGGCATTTTGCCCAGCGGTTTCCATCGCAATATGCTGCGTGCGACGCAACACCCCGTTCAAGATTCCAACCAGCAAAAAGGCCACCAGTAAGGGATAGTAGCCGTCTAAATCCCCAACCGATAAATAGTCATCAATGGCAACTTTCACCAGCCACGGCATGGCTAAGCGGCAAGCCGAAAGCAGCAGTAGGCAGAGCAAACCCAGCCACAGCAAATGCGCGTGAGGACGCACAAACGGCCATAAACGAGCCAATAACCGCCCATCTAGGGCTGTGCCGGGGCGATCACCCGGTTCCAAACCATGATGAGAAGGGCCTGCCACTAGCCTTCCTCCCCAAGTTCTTCGCGCAAGCTCGCGCGTTGTTGCTGACGGCGATGTAAGGATGCATACAAGCCGTCGGCAGCGAGTAATTCGATATGGTTGCCGCGTTCGACGATCCGTCCTTCTTCCAACACAATGATGTGATCGGCGTGTTGCACAGTGGCCACACGATGCGCAACCAACACCGTGGTGCGTTGTGCCATAAAGGAATTTAGGGCGGTGAGAATTTCATCGGTGGTGCTGGCATCCACGGCACTAAATGGATCATCCAGCAACAGCACTTGCGGTTCAATCAAGATGGCTCGCGCCAAGGCGGCGCGCTGCCGTTGCCCGCCGGATAAATTCAAACCGCGTTCGCCGACGATGGTTTCATAGCCTTCGGGAAGTTGATCAAGGTCCTGCGCCAAATGGCTAACGGCAACGGCATCTGCGATTTTGGCGCGTGAAGCATGGGGGCGACCAAGCGCGATGTTGTCGGCCAGGGATGCGCTAAAAAGAAAAGCCTCTTGTGGAACATAACCAATATCCCCGCGCAAATCAGCTAGGCCACGATCATGTACATCCACTCCGGCATAAGCCACTTGCGAACGCTCCACCTCCAACTGCCGCGCCAACACACTCAGCAACACACTCTTGCCGGAACCCGTTGGGCCAACCACCCCCAGCACCGAACCACCCGGAACCTCGAAGCTGACGTTATCCAATACTTTGCGCGGCTCACCTTTTTCATTCTCCAACACAATCGTGAGGTGCGCTACGGTTAGGGAAGGCGCCAACAACCCGGTGCTGGCCGCCGGAGACGGCGGATTCACCAAAGTGGGCTTTTCATCGAGCATTTGGCCCACGCGTGCCAGTGCGGCGGTTCCGCGTTGTAAGGAGCTAATCACAAATCCAAGCACGCCGGTGGGTGCCGCGAGCATGTTTAGATAAAACACCATCGCCACAAAATCGCCCAGACTGATGCTGCCCTTCACCGCCATCGGCCCGCCAACAACCAGCACCACCAAAGTACTCATTGCTGCCAGAATGTTCATGCCAAGCCCAAGCTTGGCCCGCTCGCGACTCACTTTAATATTCAAATCACGGTAAGTGGAACAACGCTTTTCAAACCGCTCCAGGTCAAAATCTTCCAACGCCAGCGAACGAATCACCATGCTGCCGGACAAACTTTCCTCGACTTTGCCGCTGACTTCGGCAAGCGCCTCTTGTGCCGCGCGTGAATCCACTTGAATCCGCGTGGCAATAATCCGGGCGCGCCACAAGAAAAATGGAAAGGGAACAATCGCAAGCAGAGTGAGTGGAATGCTGATTTGCAGCATAAAAGCCAAACTCACTAGATACAGCAAGCCGGTTTCGGCAAGGTACATGAATACTGGACCCAGCAAGCTTTGCACGAACTGCACATCATTAACGCAGCGCGACATCAGTTTTCCGGTAGCATTGCGACCGAAATAAGACGGCGACAACTTCAGCAAATGCTCCATGACATCGTTGCGTAAATCGCATACGGCGCGACGACTATTGCCCAGCACGAACAAGCGGCTCATGGTGCGTAAGGCGCCCCCCAACACCGCCACTGCAGCGATGGCCAAGCCGCCATAGAGTGCAAGGCGCGTGAGTTCGTTGGCATCTACCCCACTGGCGGTTGGATTGGCCGCAGCAACGCGCAACACATCGACGGTACGGCCCAAAATGTAGGGTACTGAAATACGTAACACCACCGCGCCAACTAAGGCGACCACACCCAACACATAACGCACCGAGTAGCGTCGAAACAGCGGCATGATGCGCCGCAATTCACGAAGGCTGTGGGTGGATGGGGTTTGCACTAACCCAAGAAAATGATCGTGCCGTCAAGATTTGCCCAAATGGCAATCACATCAATTGTTGGAAAAAGGAGCCGCAAACGCCTTTGCGCTTCCAATGCAATGGGTTTTTTTTGCGCCAAGTCCCCAGGAATCGCCGCGCAATCTTCGTGTGCGACCAGAGCTATACCACAAGACCCGTGCGCATCCAGCGACAGTTGCACGCGTTTCACCACGGCTTTACTAATCCGTTGATTGCCGATGGCGATGGAGCTCACTGGGCCGGCCTCGGAAACAATATCGACCCACTGAGTGTGGAAGTACTCACGTAAATACGCCGTTACCGAATCTTGAATACGCCCATCCATGCAAGTCACGGCCGTGCAGAAAGTATTCGGTTTGATTTCTGCAGACATCAGGCGCCACTGCTGGCTTGAGCCAAGGCGAACATACCTTCATGAAAAGGCACGATGTAGCCCGTGAAAGCCGATGCTGCAACAGTTAACGGACTTGCTAAGTACAGTTGGCCAGGACCACTGCGGCCAGCGAAATTACGATTGATCGCACTCACCGTAACTTGTTCGGTGGTTTCGGAAACGCCCGGTCCACAGCCGATACACGCACCACAACCAGGGTTGATCAAAGTGAGGCCAGCTTGTGCAAAGAGCTCCAGCCAACCATGCGCGCGCGCGTAGTCTTGTACTTCGGTGGAGCCAAACTGGAGGAAAAACTGCACTCCTGCGGCCACTTTGAGGCCAGCGTCGACGGCTTCTTGGCAAACTTTGGCATAGAACGCGATGTCTTCGATTTTCCCTGCAGTGCAGGAACCACCATAGGCAATATCGATGGCGATATTGCTGAGCTCCGCAATGTTGGCGCCGTAAGTTGGATCACCAGGGGTTGCGACCATCGGCACAATCGCGCTCAAATCAATCGTGTGGATGCCGCCGACATAAACCGCATCCGCATCAGGAGCCACGAAGGTTGCTGCGATTTCAGCCGCGGTCTTGCCGGGACGGCGCGCGGCTAACCATGCAGCCAACAACGAGTCGCCTTCGCAAATGCCGGTACGCGCAGTGCATTCCGTAGCCATATTGCACAAGGTTGCACGTTCATCCACCGACAAACTGGCAAGCCCAGGGCCGCCGAACTCCATCGAACGATTCAGCGTGTCTTCGCGCTTGGCAAAAGTATTGAGGATGTGCAACATCACATCTTTGGCGGTGCAGCTAGAAGCAAGCGCGCCAGTAAGTTCAAAGCGAATCGATTCCGGCACTTTCACAAAAGTGAAGCCGGAATGAATGAGCGCTGCGTATTCAGTGGCACCCACGCCGTAAGTGAGCGCATTGGAGCCCCCACCCATACAAGTGTGAGAATCCGTGGCCTGAATAAAATCCCCCGGATCGACAAACTCTTCGCGAGCAATCTGGTGGCAGATACCCGGACTGACGCCATTTTTGGCTTGGTAATCGCGCACCCCAGTATGCGCTTGAAACTCGTTTTGCAAATCACGCAGCGTTTGAATCTGACTGATGAAGGGAGCAAAGCGCGCAACTCCGTCGGCGTACAGCAAGTGATCTTCAAAGACCGCCAGCTTCTCCGGATTTTGCACTTGGTAATCCTTACCGAATTCTTCCGTGAGGAAGTCATGCACCTGGGCGGTGGTGAACTCGTGACTGTAACCCCCATCGACCTTCGCCAGCACCGGATCATGCGGCGCCACGTAAGCACCCTCTGCTCCAGGGTTCAGCATTTTCGTCGCGATCATTTTTTCGGCCATCGTCATCGGACGCTTGCCGGTAGCGTTGGCCGGCAATTCGATTTCGCCTGCGACCACCTGCTTGGAAAAGGCGAACAAACCGCCTTGCTCCAAAATCGTGCGCGTGACGGGATCAAAACGCTCGGTGAACTCCAACAGCGGAATCGCTGCGCCGTCTTGCAAACGCGCCAGCTGCGCATGATCCCCCATCAGCTGACCAAGATTGATGTTATTGCGCTCGTGAATCGGCGCAAAGCTGGCCGCGAAAACATAACGGATGCCACTCCAACGCTCACACTGCGGTGCGGTCTCACGACTGGAGCCGGTGCCTTTGCGGTAACCCGAAACGATGGCCTCAAAACCACCGTCCATCAGCGCCCGCGATTGGAAAACGCGCGCGCCCTTTTCATCTAGCAAACCAGCATAAGCGTCCAGCGCGATATCGGCCGGACGATGGCGGAAACAAACCCACGCCGGAGTCATGACGTCGGTATTGATGTCATCGAGCAAATCGGCCACTTGCAAATCTTGCATGCGCAAGTTGAGCCCGTGGTAGAGCTGCTGCTTAATCAGTTCCAAATCTTTGGTAAGGAACAGTACGCGCTTGTTCGGGTTGAGGCGAACAGCTTCGGGCGGCCAGGAATCAGTCATTTTCGTGCCTTTTACAACCGGGAATCCCCCAGCCGTCAGCAGCATATTGTACCAGCGTGGGCGGCGCCTTGGTTAGTCGACGCAGATTCAAAAAATCGTTGTGCTAATTCGCGGCCAGTTGAAAAAGCACCACTTGCGCGAGCAAAATCGCCAGATTGCCAACGCTGTGCCAAAGAATCGGCAGCCACAGACTGCCACTTTTTACATAGGCCCACGCAAGCAAGTAGCCAGCCACTCCATTAGTCAGTGCGAAATTGCCATAGGCGATGTGCAGCAACGCAAACAGGGTGCCACTGATTAGAATTACCGTGCGCTGGCGCAAGCAGGTAGCCAATGCCGTGCACAGCAGCAGGCGATAAACCCCCTCCTCAAATAGCGGCGCCAACACGCAGGCATACAGCAACCATGCCGGCAAGTCGTGTGGATCCAGTTGCGCCAGCCGTGGTAGCCACGCAACCATGGAACTTAGCCACGCCAACGCACCCCAAAACAACAGCGCCAAAGCCATCACCAACAAACTGATTTGGCCCCACAAACGCCAGCCGCCGTAGGGAGTGGAACTAGGCCAACCTGAGCCCGGCTGCCTCCGGCGCTGCCCATCCAGTAGCAATAACGCGGCAATGGGAAGAATCGCGCGGGTCCAGGAATAAACATAAGCCGCGACGAAATGCGCCAGCATGATGTCGGCCACGGCCACGGCCAGCGCACACCCGGCCACCAGCGCAGCTTGATGAGGCCTAAAAAATGGTCGCAGATCGAGACCTACTCCCGGTTGGGTGACGCGCTCCAACACGCGCCTACTCTAGCAAGAGCACGGTTGCAGTTGGTACTGCGCGGGACGGCGCGTTTGGATGACTCGTTGCTGCTAACAACGCACCATGCGATAAATCGCTTCGTCGGCGCGCGTCAAACCTTGTGCGGCCAAGCGTGGCTCCACAGCTAAACGATCCTGGCGGGCCAGTAACTCGATGCTGAAGCGCCCATTACAAAGCGCGCGAAGCTCGTCTTCCTCAACCGAAAAGGGTGGACCGGATTTTTGATCCTGTGGGTATTCAAAAGAGAGACTCAAGCCGACGGCACCCACCGGCAGCAAGTTTGCCAACTGTTGGTAATAGGCCTGGCGCATTTCTGGCGGCAAGGCCACTTGGGCAGCACGATCGTACCAAGCGCTAACACCTTCAATATCTTGCGGCGTTAACGCGAAGAAATCGCCGCACAAAATATGCAGCGCGCCACAGGAATAGCGTTGCAAAGCGCCCCATGGTTCACACTTAGGCAACCACTGCGCTTCTTTGAAGAAATCTTGCACGGCCAAATCCACCACTTCATTGCCCATCACGGTGTGCCCTTGCTCGACCAGCCAATGCAAATCCAGCGATTTGCCGCACAACGGTACCAACACGCTGGCGGATGGCGCAGCATCAATTTGCGGCCAAAACTCCAGCAAGTGCTCGTTGACACTTGGCCGATGGAAGCCAATGTTGCCTTCTTTCCAGCGATCTGTCCAAAATTGCGGTTCCATCCATCACTCCTTTTTTGTTCCTGCAAGCTCTCCCAACCAGCATCCTAGCAGGCCGCACCCCCAAGCCTCCACGTCTGCTGTCTGCGGCCGTGTTAGATTCCAAGCGCATGCACCCCTTTCCCCCGCGCCTGTTGCTGCCGCTCATCACTGCCCTTCTACTCGGCGCATGCGGCCAACCCGAGCCTGGAGCTCTATTGGAAGATGATATGCAAGTACGCAACACCAACATTCATTACCGCGCGGCTGGCCCGCTGGATGGCGAAGTCGTTTTGTTGCTGCACGGCGCAGCCTTTACTTCCGCAACCTGGGAGGAGCTAGGCACGCTGCAAAGACTCGCCCAAGCAGGCTATCGGGCAATTGCCGTCGATCTGCCTGAAAAGGGTGAGTCCGGCAAATGGCCGCATGTGCTAGAAGGCTTTCTAATCGAATTGGTCGACGCCATGCACATCGAAAAATGCGCGCTCGTTGCGCCCTCCATGAGTGGTGCCTATGCCTTCCCTTTGGTAACCCTGCACCCACAGCGCGTGCGGGCTTTCATTCCCATCGCACCGGTCCGGATCTCGCAATTCCTAAATGCAATGGGGCAATGCCAAATCCCCACCCTGGTGCTGTGGGGCGCAAACGATGCCGTCATTCCGCTTGCACAAGGCCAAGAGTTAGCGGCTGCCACGCCCCATGCGCAGCTGTTTATTTTCGCCAACGCCGAACACCCCTGTTATGTGCAAGCAACGGCTGAATTTCATCAGCAGCTGCTTGATTTTCTTGGGAAGCTCTGATTTCTTTAGGCCAGTGTGGCGGCGAGTGGAAAGCGCCTGTTGCAAGCGTTTCGCTGGCCGTAGCCTCGAGTCAGGCAAGTACAGATCCTTAGCGTTCGAGCAACATCGCAATCCCCTGACCACCGCCGATACACGCCGACGCCATGCCAGTAGATTGACTACTGCGCTCGAGCTGATGCATCAAAGTCAGAAGCAAACGCGTGCCGGTAGCACCGAGTGGATGTCCAATCGCAACCGCCCCACCGTTCACATTGCACTTGTTGCGATCCAACTCCAAAGCTTTCTCACACGCAAGATATTGCGCCGAGAATGCTTCGTTGATTTCAATCAAATCCACATCACCGACGGCAATCCCGCCCCGCTGAGCCGCGAGCTTCATGGAGGGCACCGGGCCAAAGCCCATGATGGTTGGATCCACCCCTGCCACACCCCACGAGCGAATGGTGGCACGGATGGTCCAGCCCTCGGCAGCAGCGCGCTCGGCGGTGGTCACAATCAGGGCTGCGCCGCCATCCACAATGCCAGAAGCATTGCCGGCCGTCACCGTGCCATCTTTGCCAAATGCAGGGCGCAGTTTTTGTAAGCCCTCCAAGGTCGTTTCCGGACGAATGTGATCATCGCTATCGACCACAAATTCCTTGCGCCCAACCGTCACGGTTAGAGGCTCTATTTCGGCAGCAAAAACTCCATTTTGCACCGCAGCCGCGCCGAGCTGGTGACTACGCAATGCGTACTCATCTTGCGCTTCGCGCGTGATTCCATATTGCCCGGCGAGTTTCTCTGCGGTTTGCGCCATGAATAAACCGGCATAAGGATCCATCAACGATTCAAATAACGAATCTTCGATTTTCGGCGGCGCGCCAAAGCGATAACCATCGCGACCACCGCGCATCACGTGCGGCGCCTGCGACATATTCTCCATGCCACCGGCAACCACCACGCTGGCTTCACCCAACAAAATCATATGCGCAGCATTGATGACCGACTGAATGCCAGAACCACACAAACGATTCACCGTCAGCGCCGGAACCTCCACGCCGAGCCCCGCTTTTAGACTTGCGTGACGCGCGCCATAAATTGCATCTGCAGAAGTTTGCAAAGCGTTGCCCATGATGACGTGATCCACTTGCTCGGCCTTGACTCCAGAACGCTCGAGCGCTGCGCGGATGGCATGTGCACCAAGATCAATCGCGCTGACGGTTTTGAGTAGGCCATAGCCTGGGGTGCCAGAGAATTCAGCCATGGCAGTGCGTGCACCGCCGACGATCACTAATTGCTTGTTCATGCGTGGTATCCGAAGGTTTTCACAGGGAAGAATGGCCCGTGATTTTGCGCACGATTGTAGCAGCGACCAGCCGTCGGAGTTTCTATTTCAGCGTCAGCGTGCCGAGATCCTCGAAGCTGGCCAGCACCCCCTGCAGAGCGATTCGCGTGCTGCGCAGCTTACGCATCTTGCCGTTGGCGCCAGCATCCGCTTGGCCAGGAGAAACGGAGTCCGCCGGCGAGTCGCGCTCAAAATATCCATCCAAAATCTCAATGGCAGTGAGGGGCTTAGCGGCCAAAACGGAAGGCACAAAAGCCTCTAGGCGCCCTTTCTCATCCGTAACGACGGCCAACTCCTCACGTCTACCTTGACTGAAAAAAGCCAACGTAACTTGCGTGCTCACCAAAGCTTGGCCTCCGGCATCCACTAACAGCGCGCCGACGCGTGCCACATTATCAGGCACAAACTCGAGGAGCACCGAATCACCACTACTTTGGGGTCCATCAAAATCACGAATCATTTTTCCGCCAATCCCCATCACTTGCACTTCCACGCGATATTTTTTATGGATGGCAAGCGAAGCAAGCGTCGCGCGCCCCGCAGGAACTGCAAAGGCATAAACGAAATCGCGTTGCGAATTCCTCTGCGGCCTGCCGGAGCTCACTTCGGAAATTTCCGCATGACTGTCCAAAAATTGGCCCTCCGCACCAAAGACATGCATGACCAAGGACCCAGCTTCTGACAATTGGAGTTGCACGGGAACGGAAAAATCAAATGGCGTCGGCAGCGCTACCGCTAGGCGCTCTCCTGCGAACACCGGAACCACCACAAATAGTGCGCTGGTTAATAGCGTATCGAGGTCGCCCGCGGCATATCCGAGTGCCGGGGCCAGAGCCGCAACTTCCGCATCCACTTGGCCGGAGGAACCCAGAATGCGTCGCGCGCTAGCGGTGAGAGAAAAAGTGGCGCTCCCGGAAAGAGAGGTACGCTGACGGCGCTCCTCCCCAAGTAATAAAGCATTGTTGCCGGCATCCGCACAACCGAGATAAACCGGTACACCCACCACCGCCTGGCCATTGGCGTAATGCACCAGCACTTGTAACGGTGGCTCCACACGTAGCCACAAGCGCACGACTTCCCCATCCCACGTTTGCGGAATCAGCGTAGCCATTGCCGACGGCGTGCCCACTTGCGCGGCAACATAACAAGGGCCTTCACGCAGCGCGATGTGGGCCACACCGTTTTGATCGGTCTTCAAGCGCTGACCAAATTTCAACACGACTTCTTCGGTGATGATAAATGGCCACAAATCGATCTCCGTCATGACTTCACCAAGTTTTGCAAAAGGCAGCATCGCGACGTCTACCCCTGACAATGGAGAGTCACTCCCCCATACCTGCACTGGAATATATCCAGCGCGCTGGGTGACCAGCACATCGGCAAGATTGCCGCGCGCGAACGAGGAATCTTGCGCGGCGACGGCTATAGCCGGCGCTTCAAGCGATGTACGCCCCGGTGCCAACACCGCGACGGGAGGCGGATCCGATGGAACCACCGAATGCGGAGCGGACACATCCATCTCGGGCGGAGCCGACAAAATCCACCACAGCAACATCAAAGTTGCCACGAGCAGCACAAGGAGCCCAGAACGCATCGGTTTGGATTGTAGACGAATCGGCCTGGGCCATGAGGTCAACGCTACAAAACACCCCTCTCTGGGCTACTGTGAAACAGCCAACCCTGGGACTCGCTTGCGATTGCGGACTAGCTACTGAGTGCGGCAGCAGAAGTTGCCAACCCAAGTTGCAATTGTTCCAAAACCATATCTCCCCACTCTGTAGTGGAGTGCAGGCCCGCCTTCAAACCTTTCACTTTGGGGGACTGCAACAGAGCAGCTACCGCCGCTTCGACGGCCGCTGCTGCTTGCTTTTCACCCAAGTGATCCAACATCATGCCGACAGCATTGATGGTAGCCACTGGGTTCGCCGTGTTCTTGCCCGTAGCCTTCGGCATCGAACCGTGAATCGGCTCAAACAACGAGAACTTACCGGGGTTGATGTTGCCCGAAGCAGCCACACCCATGCCGCCCTGGACCATCGCGCCGAGATCCGTGATGATGTCTCCGAACAGATTGGTCGTCACCGCCACATCAAACCATTCCGGGTTTTTGACCATCCACATACAAGCTGCATCGATGTAGGCGTGATCCGTTTTGACCTCCGGGTACTCCTTGGCGACTTCGGCAAATACGCGCGTGTAGATGTCATGTGCACGCACAGCATTGGCCTTATCGATAAGCAACAACTGTTTGCGCGGACGCGTCATGGCAAGTTCAAATGCGTAACGAATTACCCGCTCGGTACCAGCACGCGTGTAGCGCATAGGCTGCGAAGCGATTTCATTCGGGCCGCCCTTATCGACAAACTCTGGTGGAAACACGTATGCATCCTCGGTGTTTTCACGCACAATCACCATGTCGACGTCTTGCGGTGATTTGTCTTTCAAAGGGCACCAACGAGAATCGTACAACCTGATAGGGCGCAGGTTGATGTACAAGCCACCTTCCCAGCGCAACTTGCCAATCACGCCGCGTTCAATCAAGCCCACTGGAGCGCGAGGATCGCCAATCGCGCCCAGCAGAAGGGCGTCGTGCTGTTGGGCTGCTGCGAAGGCTTCGTCGGGAAAAATCTCTCCGCCATTCTCCCCGCCAGTGGCTAACCAATGATCCGTGCCATAGGGGTACTCGGTGAGGGAGTAATCGAAACCCCAATGCTCGGCTGCAAACTTTAAGACGCGCAGACCTTCGCGGACAACTTCTGGGCCGATGCCGTCGCCGGCAACTACAGCAATTTTGTAGGTTTTGCTCATGATTGTGGGTTCCTAAACTGCGTTCTATTTTTTCCTTAGCGGCCGTGGAATTCCGGCTTTCTCTTGTCAAGAAACGCTTGCGCGCCCTCTTTTTGATCTTCTGTTGAGAACAAGAAACCGAAGCAGTCTGCTTCAATGTTCTCGCCTTCGGTTTGACCAACTTCCAGTCCACGACGAATGACTTCGAGTGCTGTGGCCACCGCAACCGGGCCACGCTTGATGATGGTGGTGGCTAACTGAATCGTGGCGCTGCGTAGCTCTTCTGGAGCCACGACGCGATTGACTACACCGACAGCAAGAGCTTGTGCGGCGCTGTACATATCGCCCGTCAGAATCCATTCGCGTGCGACACCGGGCGAAGCCAGGCGCGACAAACGTTGGGTGCCAGCAAAGCCAGGAATCAACCCAAGGCCGACTTCCGGTAAACCCAGCTTGGCGGTGCTGGACGCCACCCGCAAGTGACAAGCCATCGCCAACTCTAGGCCGCCACCGAGTGCAAAACCGTTGATCATGGCAATCACGGGAATCGGACTTGCTTCAATGGTCGCCATCACATCCTGGCCGTTCTGACTCATGGCACGTGCTTCCGCAGGTTCCATATCAACAAACTGCGAGATATCGGCACCAGCCACAAAAGCTTTTTCGCCCGCACCGGTAATGATGATGGCGAAAACATCCTCGTAAGAGACCAGCTCCACAATCGCATCACGCAGTTCATCAAGAACTTCGGCATTCAAAGCATTGAGTGCCTCGGGACGATGAATTTCTAACCAGGCAATGCCTTGCTCATCCACTTCCACCTTAAGAAACTGATAGTCCTCGCTGGTGGATTCTTCCTTAGCTGTTTCAGTAGTCATGATTAAATCCGACTCCGCAGAGTCATCGCTTGAATCAAGCAGGACTGTTTGGGTGTGCTATTTTCGCCACCGCCGCCAGTGGCAACAGCTGCGAGTTTATCGAGAGCTGAATCGCCTTCGATCATGCAACCAAATGCGGCGTACTGGCCATCCAGGAAATCAGCGGCACCATGGCAGATGAAGAACTGGCAACTTGCCGAGTTTGGATCGGCGGAGCGCGCCATCGAAATGACGCCACGCCCATGCGTGTGCTCTGAACTGCTAGAAAACTCGCCGTTGATGTTGCCGTACTTACCGCTGCCGGTTCCAGTTCCCGTTGGGCAACCGCCCTGCACCATGAAATTTGGAATCACCCGGTGGAAGGTCTTGCCGTTGTAGTAACCCTCGGCGGCATAGCGCAGAAAATTGCGCACCGTTGCGGGTGCGGCTTCTGGCCAGAACTCAAGAGTGATGGTGCCGACGTTTTCGCCGCCGACGTTGACCTGAATATCGAGCAGCACATCTTTGAGCTGCGCATCATCGAGGTCTTGTGGAATCGTGAGATCAGTCATGTTTTTATTCGTAGCGCTTGATGATGTGCCAGCCAAACTTGCTTGCGGCGGGGTCGAAGTTGCAGATGCCGATTTCACCGACTTGCAAGGAGAAAGCGGTATCCCCAAAACCGGAAACCATTTGGCCACGCGGCATCCACCGAGTTGCAGAGAAACTCTTGAACACTTCCGAAGCCATAAACTCGGCCTTGGCGGCTTCCATGGTTTTGGTTTCCGCTTCGACTTCGGCAAGCAGCTTGGTTTGTAGGGCCATCACCAAATCTTCGCCTGGCGCTTTCTGGCGGTTATTGAGTAACGGGTACGAGCCAGGTGGAGTGCTTGCGACACTCCCTGGATCATCGGTGTTGGAGCGCACCAGCGCATCAAAATCGGCACCGTTTTGGGCTTGTGCAAGAATATCCTTGGCCAAAGCCTCCGCCTCTTCCTTGGTGCGCGTAGCTTCTGTGCCGGTACCGGCGAAAGAAATCAGAATGTGCTGAATCTTCACGCGCTCGGCTTCACCATGCAAATCGAAGGCGGGGCGTTTGATTGCTTCACTGACGCTGGGCGTGCCCCGCATCACGCGCACCGTGTCTACGATGGCGCGTTGCAGTGGCTGCGATGGCTCACCGCTCATGGGGTTCGCCTTGGTTTTCACTTCGGCGATCGCTTCCAGGGTTTTCACTCCATGCACCATGATGCCGAAGGATGCATATTTGCCATCCAATGCGTGCACGGAAGGGCTCTCCGAATCGGTAATCACAAAGTATTGGCCAGAGGCCGAATCAGGATCGCCACCGCGCGCCATCGACAACACGCCGTAGCGGTGCGCCCATTGCGGATCATTGGAGAACTCGCCTTTGATGGTGCCGTTTGGACCTTTACCAGCAGCAGTGTTATCCGAGGAACCACCTTGGATCATAAACTCGCGCAGAATGCGATGGTAAATCTTGCCGTCGTAAAAACCTTCATCACAGTAACGCAAAAAGTTACGCACAGTGATAGGCGCTTTTTCTGGCCAGAACACAAAAGTCATGGTGCCTACACTCTTGCCATCAATCGAAGCATCGACTTCAACGTAAAACTCACTAAGTTGCGCATCGGAGACCTCCGTGCCCTCGAAGTGAAATTGCCCTTCGCGTTTCGGCTTCACGTTGACGACCACCTTTTCCGCAATCGGCTCTTGCTGAAGTTCCGGCATGGTCAGCGGCGACGCGGCCGTACCTGCAGCTTGGTTTGCCTTGGCGCCTGCGGCAGAAGCCCCAGCCGGCAGGGAATCCGCGTTGGCCACGGTGTTGCTGACATTTTGTACGCCAGTGGTGTTGTCGATTTGTATGTTATCGCTACAAGCAGCAAAAACGAGCAGAGGAAGGATCAGTAGTTTCTTCATTTCAGACTAATTTAAATGCGGAAGTAATGCCGAGCCCACCGCTGACACACAGCGACGCGAGCCCACGCTCTACTTTCCTACGCCGCATCTCATGCAGCAAAGTGACAACGATGCGCGCGCCGGTACATCCAATCGGATGACCCAGTGCAATCGCACCGCCATTGACGTTGAGAAGCTCGCGCGGAATGGGCAGCTCCTGGAGGCACGCCAACGCTTGCGCGGCGAATGCCTCGTTCAGTTCGAACAAACCGAAATCATCTAGACTCCAGCGATTGCGCTCAAACAGAGTGTGTGTGGCCGGTACTGGCCCCATGCCCATGCGCTTAGGATCGGTGCCCGACTGCTGGTAATCAAGGAACTCCGCAAGTGGCTCGATGCCGCGGCGTTCCGCTTCTGCGGCGCTCATCAAGATCAGCGCCGCGGCGCCATCGGTGATGCCCGAAGCATTGCCGGGCGTGACGGTGCCATTCTCTTTGGCAAACACGGCTGGCAGCTTGGCCAAATCCGCCATGGTTGTGGAAACGCGGATATGTTCATCGCGGTCCATCACGGTTTCGCCCTTGCGCGTTTTCACCGTAACCGGAACAATCTCTGCGTCAAACCGTGCTGCCTGCCAAGCAGCATTGGCGCGGTCTTGGGATTCTTTTGCAAAAGCATCTTGCTCAGCACGCGAAATGCTGCGCTCCTGCGCGAGCAGCTCCGCCGTTTCTCCCATAATCATGCCCGACAGCGGACAACGGAAGCCATCGTGATACATGCCATCAATCAGCGGCGCATCTCCTAGGCGATAACCTTCACGCATACGATCGAGCATAAACGGCACGCGGGTCATGTTTTCCATGCCACCAGCAACCACAACTTTTGCGCGGCCCAGACGGATTTCGTCGGCGGCGAGCGCAATGGTTTTCATGCCGGAAGCACAAGCCATGTTTACTGTCCATGCGGTGGCTTGTTGTGGAATGCCTGCGCCAAACTGAACTTGACGAGCTGGGTTGGGCTTGGCCCCCGCCTGACGTCCCATGCCGAAAATCACCTGCTCCACCGCGCTTGCCTCTAGATTCGCTTGGGCCAGCGCTGCCTTGACCGCCACCGCGCCGAGTTCGGTGGCAGGGGTGTGCGAAAAGGCGCCGTTAAAGCGGCCGATCGGTGTGCGGACCGCAGAAACGATCACGATGGGGCTGGAAGCCATGGAGAGAAGTTCGAAGTCTGAAGCTGGAGCCGAAATTGAGGCTGGCCACGGCCAACATAGGGCGACGCTGGCAGATTGACCCACCAATATAACGCGGCGGCGTAAAAAGCCCGTCACCGAGGCGGGAAAAGAGCCTCAAAACCAACCCTTTCCCTCAAATTGGAGAACGCTCTCCAAGCAGATGCCTGGAGAGCGTTACCAGCAAGTTCTTTAGAGCTCCTCGTGGTCGTGAATCTCGTGGGAGCGCCCACCCGGAACGGCTGGAACGGCTGGAACCGGAGGATGCGGAGGATGCGGAGCATTCGAGCCACCCATTCGAATCCTCATTTTACCACCCATGTCTTGCATGCCGAGCTCTTCCATCAATTTACGGGCTTCTTCACCTTCGTAGGTTTTGCCGTTATGGATGACCTTGAACTCCGTGTGAACGTCGCCACCGCTGGCGGGACCTTCATGAAGACCTTGAAGCATTCCTTCTACGTCAAAATCAAAATCCATCTCGCCGCCGTCGCCAAATTTCATCGTATGGCCGTCTTTGCCACCGAAAAAATCGCCCAGCATCTGCATCCCTGGCATACCTGGTTGCCCTGGCCTCGCGTTACGTCCACCCATCATCGGCATCGGCGCCATCGAATGTCCCATACCGCCGCGCATCGCCCCCATTTGCATCCGCAGAGCTTGAAGCTCCAGACGTAAGGCTTGCAGCTCGAGGTGTACAGCACGCAATTGCATTTGAACATCGCCACTATCTTGTATGGCGTGGGGGCCGCGTGAATCGTTGCTGCGCATCACATGAAACTGACCGCGCATGTTCTCTAGAGCTCCGAGTTCTGTTTCAATTTTTTCGATTTCGGACCACTCAAAATCACCGCTTTCCTCGCTTTCGCATTCGACTTCACAGGTGATGTCACATTCTTCACAGCCTTCGCAATTTTCATCGCCGCAGCCGTCTTCGTTAGTCATCCGCAACTCGAAAATTTCGTGGAGGCCATCCCCTTCGATGACGTGAAGCGGGCCTCCTTCTTCGCCAAAGCTCACGTTGCCCTCACCATCGATGATGATGTGAGCGCCATCCGGCAAGTTTTCCAGCTTGATGACTTCACGAAGTTCTTTGCCTTCCGTTGCTTCATGGAGTTGTCCGTCGCCCAAAACATGAAGGCGTGCATCACCCTGAATTAAATGAGGGCGCACATCAACTACCACACCATTTTTCTGAGCACTGAGAAGGGCTTGGGCAGCAGCAGCAAGCTCGGCTGCAACATCTAAATGACCCGCTGCAGCTTGCGTTTGGCTCTGTTGAAGTAATTCGAGCGCGATTTTGACGGAATCCACTTCCGACTGCGCGGTAAGTGGAGCGGCCATCAACAGGCCGATGGAACAAAGTAGGGAGAGTTTCATGATTCGTTAGTCGCGGGGATATCCCGGCTGATTTCTGAGGTAATTTTCTGCAGCAAACTCAATTGCTGGCGCAGTTGATCTAAGGTCTGGCGGATTTCGCCAACGCCGCCGACACTAAAATCGGCGAGAGTTATTTCCTGCTCGAGAGCAGTAATTTCGGTTTGTAGGTATTGAATGCGCGCCTGAGCGAGGCTCACATCGGCACTCAAAAAATCCACGCTAACGGCAATGGTCTTAGCACCTGCCGACGTGAAGTGAGCAGCAACTCCAGGTGCTACCAAGGCCATGGCAAGCAGCAGTGCAACCAGGATAAATGCCGCACGCCCGGCGCGCGCTGGATCGAGAGTTGCCGTTTTACTATCCAGCAAACGCTCCACGCGGCGCTTCAAAGGCGATGCTGCTTGAGCCATACACGCCACCGGCAAATCGCGTTTTTCTGGGCGCAACCAATCCGCCACCTGCGTGAGGCATTCGGCCATTGCGAAGCGATTACCAGTTCCATTACAAGCCCAGGAATCACACAGCTCTTCGGCCGCGTGCATCGCTTCGCGCCGAGCAAGAACCAGCAGCGGTTGCATAAACAACACGTTCTGGATGACGTTGTAAAAAGTCAGCCACAGCGGATCCCGTCGGCGTAAGTGGGCGAGCTCGTGGCCAATCATGCTGCGCTGATGGGAAGCATCTAAATCCGACAAGGCGCGCATCGGCAAACAAACTTCGCCACGCAGCAAACCGAATGCAACCGGCACATGGATCCGATCCGAAACAGAAAGGCGCACCCGCTGACCACCGCGTCCAAAACGAGAGAGATCGCTTTGTACGTTGCGCAGTAAAGCGCCGCTGGTCAGGGGCAAGCGTTTACGGAGTTCGCGTTTCAGAACGAACAAACGCCAGCTCCAAAGACTGACGCCCAAAACGGCGCCCGTGGCCCACAAAGTGAGCAATAGGGACAGCCACAGAGGTATGCCAGCCTGACCGCTTTGGATTTCGGTGGTGGCGCTCAAGGTGATGTCAGTAGGATCCGGTGGCGCAGTGCCTTCCGGCCACGAGCCGGGGCCGATGGGCAAAGAACCAACGGTGGACGGCGGATAAGCAGCTTCCCGCACAAAAATCAGCTTCTTGGCCGCAGGGAAAGAGTTGAGAAAACCACTGCCAGATACTTCCAGCAACTTGGCGCTTTCTGGTGCGGAGCGAATAAGGAAAGTTTGAGGCTGGGGGCTGCCTGCTGTAATCAAAGCCAAAGGATTGTCCAGGGCTTCCTTTTCACGGACAGAAGTAGTGGCTTCCGTGACCGCAGTTCCGAGCGCGAAACGTCCACCGATGCCGTCAATTTGAAACCATTGGGGCGCAGTCAATTGCAGGGTGGGCGAAAGTAACGCGCCGATGGTGGCACCCTTCCAAATCCACTCGCGGGTTGCCGGACTGGCGGAAAAAAGCCAACGGAGCAGTAGCCATGCACCACCCAACCACACTGTGCTGTGGAGCAGGAAAGTGAAAAGCCAGCTACCAGCAAAAAGGGCCGTATTAGACATTGCTGCCCCCCTCCTCGCGGCGAGCCCCCTCAATCCGGGCGCGCAGCACCGCGAGCTCATCCGGGTCGAAATCGCCCTCCGTTAGCAAATGATTGACCAGCGCTGCGTGATCGCCACGGAAAACGTTGCCAACCAGTTCACTGACCATGGTCTGGCGGACATCTTCTTCGGCGACGGCCGGCTGGTAGATGAACTGACGCCCCTCTGCGCGGTGGCAAATTACGCCCTTATCCTCCATTTTCTTCAGCATGGTGGCGATGGTGGTAGGCGCCAAACCATGCTCTTGGAGTAGAGCGGTATGGACTTCCGCACTGGATGCCTCTCCGCTTGCCCATAAGACATGCATGATGGCTAGCTGAAGGTCTCCGAGGCGGTGTAATCGGCTCATGTGCGCTAACCTACCACCCAACAACTACCGTGGTAGTCCTTTTCTTGGAAATATTTTTTCCCGTCTAGATACAATATTGCGCCTTACCCCCGCACCAACCCTCTAAAGACATTGAAATGATCGATTCCACAGCCACATCCAGCCATGCTGCTGAACTAGAGGCCCAATTTGGGCTCCGCGGGGTTGAACTCCGCATCAACCTGTCAAAAGAAGAGCTTTTTGAGGAAGCCATCGCCCATGACCGTGGGCGTACCCGCGTTGGCGGCCCGGATACGGATCCGAAGGCGTTTCGCACCAAGCTCGGTGTTCACGGCCCGCTGGTTTTTTACACCGATCCAACCTGCACTGGCCGCCCGGTGAAAGATACTTTTGGCGTGGCGCACCCCGAGTTAGAAGACAAAATCTGGTGGAAGCCCGATTTCCAAAAGTTCGCGCCGGCCAAGTTTGACGCTTTGTTTGAGCGCGTGGTGGCACACCTCAACGAAAACGCCAGCCATCTTTACGTGAAAGATGTTTATTGCGGTTCGGATCCAAGTTACGCCCGCCCCTACCGCTTGGTGAGTGAGTATGCCGCCCACAGTTTCTTCTGCCACAACATGTTTATGCATGGCATTGAAGGTGTCGCCGATGAAGATGGCAAGCGCTGGACCATGATCAACGCGCCAAGTTTTCATTGTGATCCGGAACGCGACGGCACGCCGGGCACCCGCATTGCCTGCCTAGATTTCAAAAACCGCCGCGTACTGGTGGCTGGCCGCGCCGATTACTGCGGTGTGGTGAAGAAATCGATGTTCACCGTCATGAACTACTTGCTGCCTGAAATGGGCGAAATGAGCATGCACTGTTCGGCCAACGTCGGCGAAAACGGCGACGGCGCGATTTTGTTTGGTTTGTCCGGCACCGGCAAGACTACGTTATCTGCCGATCCAAAACGTAAGCTCATCGGCGACGATGAACACGCTTGGACCAGCATTGGTGTTTCCAACCTGGAAGGGGGCTGCTACGCCAAACTGATTGATTTAGATAAAAGTGCGGAACCCGTCATCGCTGCTGCGCTTTCCATGGCGGGAACCATCATCGAGAACGTACCACCACTGCCAGGCCGCAAGATGGAGGACCTCGATCCTCAAGAACTCGATTTGTACGACAGTTCGGTGACCGAAAATACCCGCTTCAGCTACCCGCTAGCGGCGAATCCAAACGTGATGCCAGGCGCAAAAGGTGGCCACCCAGAAACGATCGTGCTGCTCACTGCGGATGCTTTCGGCGTCCTGCCACCTGTTTCGATTTTGGATAAGAAGGCGGTCATGTACCACTTCGTTTCCGGCTTCACGGCAAAGTTGGCTGGTACCGAAGTTGGCATTACCGAGCCGCAAGCAGCGTTCTCGGCTTGTTTCGGTGCTCCATTTATGGCGCAGTTCCCAAGCAAGTATGCCGAGTTGTTGGCAGGAAAAATGGAGCAGCACCACACGCGTTGCATCTTGTTGAATACCGGTTGGGGCGGTGGCCCTTACGGTGTTGGTAAGCGCATTTCGATCAAGCACACGCGGGCGTTGTTGGATGCAGCACTAAATGGCGATTTGGATCACGTGGCAACGGAAATGCACCCGGTGCTGAATCTGAAGATGCCCACCTCCTGCCCAGGTGTACCCAGTGAGATTCTCAATCCAAGGAACACTTGGACGGATAAAGCTGCTTACGATACTGCTGCTGAGAAATTACGCGGCATGTTCCAGAAGAACTTTACGGCCAAAGGCTTCGACAAGCTTGGCATTGAGCCAGTGATGTAGGTTCTGCAGTTCTGGGGGCCGGCCTTCACGGTTGGCCCTTGGCTGCCCCTATAGTTGTATGACGGCTGCAGCGCCTACTGCTGCGCCCTTGCTGCAGGAATGTCATCATCGCTGATTTAGAACTGAACGCCATCGTCACGCACCGAATTGAGGTTGCTGCCGGTCTCATCATTTTGCGGGTAGCTCCTGATGGCTGGGAGTTACCGGCTTGGAAATCGGGGCAGTTTGCGGTTTTGGGTCTGCCCCATGCAGCACCGCGTTCGCCTTATTCGGATCCGGAAACGGAACTTGAGGACAACGGCAAACTCATCCGCCGCGCTTACAGCATTGCGTCGGCACCCGAAGATCAAAAACATCTCGAGTTTTATATCACTTTGGTGCAATCCGGCGCTTTGACGCCACGCCTATTTGCGTTGAAACCTGGCGATCGTGTGTTCTTGGGCGAGAAAGTAAAAGGCACGTTCACGCTTTCGGAAGTCGCCAGCGGCAAAAACCTGATTCTGGTGGCCACCGGCACTGGCCTAGCTCCGTACATGAGCATGTTGCGCAGTGAGTTGGAACTTACCCCCGATTTGCATACGGTGGTTTTACTCGGCGCGCGCCACAGTTGGGATTTAGGTTATTACGGCGAGCTCATCGCCTTGCAACGTTTCTGCCCCACATTCCATTATCTGCCGGTGATTAGTCGGCCCCAAGAAGAAATGGCTGTTTGGTCTGGGCAAGTTGGTTATGTGCAAGATTTGTGGGACCGTGGATTGGTGGAAGCGGCGTTGGGTGCCAAACCCACACCCGCGAATACGCGCGTGTTGCTGTGCGGTAATCCCGGCATGATTGAAGGCATGATCGAACGCCTGGGCAAAGAGGGTTTTGTCGAGCAAACCAAAAAGGTGCCCGGCGAAATTCACACGGAAAAATACTGGTAGCCAAGCTGGCGCACGATTGCGCACGCCGCTGCTCTACACAAAAAAAACGGAAGTCCGCGTGAGCGGACTTCCAAAGAAAAGTGCTTCTAGTGGTATTAAGGCCGTGGCACAAAAGATGCCGAGATTCCTTGCGGCCCGCGGTAAGCACGCAGGATGCTGCCGGTTTCGGCACGAGGACCATCAACGCGACCAGTGCCGTCATCCGGAAGGCCGAGAATATCGATGGTTAGGTTCGCAGTACCAACGCTGTTAGCCACTGCGCTGCCGACAAAGTAGCCATCAACGGAGAAGTTCACCAACGTGCCAGCGCCAACGTTTTTGACTTCTGCTTCTAGGGATTGGTCCACCAAGCCGTTTTCTGGCGACTCCTTGTACTTACCCTTGAGGATGTACTGACCTTGCGTTGCATTTGCATCCCAGATCAAATCGTTGACGTTACGGAAAGCTGCGGTGCTTTGCGGCGCAGCGAGGGCGAAGATGACGACGGTGGACGTCAGCAACAGTAGGGTTTTCTGAATCAAGTTTTTCATGATGATGGTGGTTCGTGGTTGAGGAAATGAAGTGGGGAGCACGAGTTGCCTTCCCAGTTCACCAGGAAATGCGCAAAATCTGCCTGCGCCCCCCAAGAAAAATTAAAAAAGGGCCGACGCTCCCCCGAACGCCAGCCCAAAGTCAAACATTTCAATCTCCCCATGAAGGTCGATTCCTTGTCCGCAAAGATGAGCGCAAATTCTGGGGGAAAGCCCTCATTCCTCCGCTTATCCTTGCAGCATGGCATTCGAACCCACGAACGAAGCGACGCGCCTCCTGATTGACCTCTCCGCCGGTAATGAAAAGGCAGCGGAAGCACTATTCCCATTGATTTACGAAGATTTGCGCAACTTGGCGGCCTCCTATTTGCGCCGCGAGCGCGCCAATCACACCTTGCAAGCCACCGCCTTAGTGCACGAAGCGTATTTGCGCTTGGTGGGAGTCGATGCCCATTCGATAGAGAACCGCGCCCATTTTTTTCGCTTGGCAGCACGCGCGATTCGACGTTTGTTGGTGGATCATGCGCGGAGCAAGGCAGCCCAAAAGCGCGGCGAGAACCCTCTATTCCAGACCCAGAGCAGTCTGAATGAGGTGGGCACTTGGGGTGAGCAACAGATTTTGGAACTGGATGACGCTCTGAACACTCTTGCGGTACTGGATGAACGCAAAGCAAAACTCGTAGAGCTGCGTTTCTTTGGTGGTCTGACCATTGAAGAGGCTGCCGATAGTCTGGGAATTGGCCACAGCACTGCGGAACGTGACTGGGCTTTCGCAAAGGCGTGGTTAGCGCGTGCTCTCGGCTAAGGTACCTAAAGCTCTAAATATCTCGAACTGTATTTTTCTTGCCAAAAATGAGGGGCCGAGCCTTTTTTTGACGCATACTGTTATGGAACAAAAACTCTCCACCTTCACCCCATGTACCGCCCCCTTTTGCTGTTTCTACTGTTTGCCGCGCTGCCATCCGCAGCTGCTGCTCAGAATCCCAATGACCCTGGTCTACTCGACTCAGTCATTCTCGAGTATGCCGGCCGCCCATGGCGCCTACCGGCCAGTCACCAAGTAGATGGTGCTTCGGAGCAGATCAATATCGTTGGCCGCATCAAAAGAAAGCCTGCAGATCAGGGGGTCAGCGCAACCGGTCAGCCAATCTTGGCCGCAGGTGTGAGCAGCCCAAACCGCGATTTGCGCAACGCCTTGCGCGATTTAGATGATGCTTCGGCCAACAATCAAGCCGCGGCGATGATGACTCTTGCTGGGCAAATAAAAGCAGTTTTGTTCGGCAACACCCAGGGGCGCATTTACGACGGCTTCGCGCTACTGAATACCAACCGCGGTGGTTGGCTTGCCGATCATGTACAGGGTGAATACAAAACCAAACGTGCCGAGAATCGCGGTTTGGTGGCGCCAGGTTTGGACGGTCATGTGCGCCCAGTATGGGAAGTGAATGTCAACCTGATGTATTTTGATGAAGAAGTTGATACCGATACTTACTTCTTATTGATTCCCCCACAAGCTGATTTTCGCGACATGTTGCTGGTCCATTACAAGGTTTACAGCACCACCACCGAAAGCTTTGCGCCCACTACTTTGTTACAAGATGTGGATCCTTTCGGCGCCGGCAAGTTGCCTTCCAAAGGTTTTGATGCCGCATGGAAATCTCTCGGCAAGGATGAGATTACCGAAATCTCCATGAACCATGGCCCGCTGGGCACGATTCGGGGTTTACAGATTTGGGGTTGGTATGCCACTCCCGATCGTAGTTTATTTATTCAGCCGGTATGGGAGTCTTTGAATCCACAAACACAAGCTTTGCGACGGGACCCACGTGGCCAAGTCATGATGGCGCAATTGGCGACATTAGGTTTGGCACAGATTGGGGATGCTGCTCCCGAGAAAAAGGTATTGGCAATCGCCGAGGCAGTTTTGCAAGGCGCAAGCCCAGCTGTAGTGCAGGCCATGCTCAACAACCCTCAGATTGCGCCACTTGGTACGCATGATCAATGGCAACAAGAGCTGAGCCATCGCAACTTATTCCCCCAAGAGGCGCTCGATTTATTGGCGCTTGAAGGCATTCAGCCGGGTATCGTCGGCCCCAACCGTTTGGGCCCTTATGATGCTATTTTAGTTTTTGCAAACCATGAGGTGTATTTAGATTCACTTGATTTACTGGAAGGGCATGACCCCCTCACCGGTTTTGCTGTACCGCTGCCAACGGATGGGCAAAATCAAGAGTTGTTGCTCAAGGTCATCAATCTCGACTCAGCAACACATTATTTACAGAGCTTTGATTACGGACCTGCCTTGCATGATGATATTGCAACGTGCTCCACTGCCCCCTCAGGGGGCCACAGCTTAGAAATATTTGTCGATCAACCCGTACAGGGTGCGCCCAAAATGGCAGAGCTGCAATGGCGCTTGGGTTGGGGCTTGCGGAAAGGTTTCGGCACGCTGCAACAGTTCGATATCTTCACCCAGCTCCAAGATGCCGCCGGACTCGTTACCTTCACAGATGGTCATGGCGCAGCTGCAGAAGGATGGCAATACCCGGTAGTGGATCGCGGCGGCGATTGGCGCGTGAACCCGCCCGCACAATGGCTCGGGGCAGGCACGACACCATTGCAAGAAGGCGGATCAGATGGCGTCGTAATTGGTGCAGCCACGCCTGGTTATGGGGTTGCGCGGATGCCGTTTAGTGATTTATCGGCACTCCACCCCAACCATGCGGTCAACGCGGATACGGATAACGATGGTATTGCCGACGCTCTGCTGTTTCCAAGTTGGCTACGCAACACCAATGCGCAACAGGGTGATTTAATCCCCGCTACTAAACTTTGGGAGCCATTTTTGTACCTGAACCCCGTCGATGGATCGCGTTTTCAAGATGCGCAAAATCCAGCACTCGGTTTGTGGGCGGATTTGAGCTACGCTTTCGGCGAACCTTTACCAGCTGCAGTCAACCGCAGTGTGCATATACGGCGGCCGCGTTCCTTGGGCCAAGCTCTCTGGCATGTGGATGGTTTGTTTCGCGAATCCTCCGGCGTGCCTTCCCGCACTACCGATCGTTTTACGCGTTAAGTTGCAAGACAACTACTCGCTAACGGCTTCAAGATTTTCGCGAATCCGTTGCAGCAGTGGATGCCCTTGGGGAGCCTTCGCTGAGGCCAAAGCAAGCGCTTCGCGAAACAACAATGCGGCCTCTTGCAGACGCCCACGCTGCTCTTCGATTAAGCCAAGATTATTCAAGCTACCGGCAAGGTGCGGATGATCGGCAGGCAAAATACGCCGACGCATCGCAAGTGATTCAAGGAAAAGTTTCTCCGCTTCATCAAGGCGCCCGCTAGTTTGATAAGCCATCCCTAAGTTATTCAGCGTAGTGGCTAAATCAGGGTGCTCCTGATGTTGATACAGCCGTGTTTGGATATCGCGAGCACGTTGAAAAAAAGCTATGGCCTCTTCGTTGCGTTGTGCGTCAAGGGCCAGTGCACCCAAGTTGTTCAAGGTGCTCGCGAGCTCCTTGCCATAAGCTCCATGCAGAAGTTCACGCAATTCTAAAGCATGCAAGTATTCCGTTTCTGCCTGGTCGAACTCTCCCATGGTGTGATGCACCAAACCCAGCGTATTCCACGCCGACGCCACTTCTTCGTGTTTCTCGCCAAATGCCTCTTGGCGTAAAGTGAGGCTGGCCCGCAAAGCCGTCTCGGCGGCTAATAGTTGGCCAGCGCGGCGCGCAGCAACCCCTAAATCGAAGTTGATATCGGATTGACTGATGGGATCTGCTGTGGCCGCGTCGGCGACGGCATCGCGGGCGCGAGTGAGTAAGGGAATCGCGCGCTTTTCATCGCCAAGGTTGAGCAACACACGACCGAGTGCGGCAGCCAGTTCCCGCGCAACTTGTGGTTCTTCGTTGAGATCTTCAAATAGCGTTTCCAAATCGTTCGTGAAAAAATCTTCCATGCTCATGTCAGAAAGACCTTGCGCCCAGGGATCAGGCTTGCCGAAAAAATCAATCAGAAACTCGGACACTCGACCTGCGGTCAGTCCTTTGCGCGTTGCAACTCGGCTTTGTTCTAGCCATGCAGCAAGCCCAGTACCACTGACAATCAGGACCAGCGCAGTGAGAGAAACAGCCACCCGATTGCGCATAAAAAACCGGCGACCGCGATACCACATGGAATCCGGCCGCGCCTTCACCGGCAAACCACGTAACCACCGCTCCAGGTCGTCGGCCAAGGCTTGCACCGTTGGGTAACGGCGCGCCGGTTCTTTGCGCAAACAATGTGCCACAATAGCATCCAAATCGCGAGGGAAACGTGGCACCAAACTGCATAATGACGGCGGCGCTTCTTCACTCACAATGCGCGCCAAATCAAAGCTGGTGCGATCGTCAGCACAAAACGGCAAGCCACCACTGAGCAGACGAAATAAAATCACGCCGAGTGCATAAATATCACTGGCCGTCCCCACTACTTCCCCGCGCATTTGCTCAGGACTAGCATATTCCGGGGTGAAAATGGGCATTTGCGGCAAAGTGAGTTCTTCTTGTAGCAAGCCATCTTGCGCATCTTCCGCAACCAATAATTTGGCAATGCCAAAATCAAGCAAGGATGCATGGCCATCTGCGCGAACCATAATATTGCCGGGTTTCAAATCGCGATGAACGACCAATTGCTGGTGCGCAAACTGCACCGCCTCGGCGACTTCTAGCATCAAGCGAATTTTTTGACGCACACTCAGCTCCACTTGCGCGCAGTAATCCAGCAAAGTGAGGCCGTCGATGTACTCCATCGCCAACCACGGAGTGCCATCTGTGGTCGTGCCGCCATCGACCAAGCCTGCAATATGCGGATGATTCAGGCGCGCAAGAGTGGCGCGTTCGCGCACAAACCGTTGCGCAAAAATCGTACCGCCCATGGCTGCCCGTAACAGCTTGACAGCCACTGTTTGCTCAAAACCTTCATGGCGCTGCGCGCGATACACCTCCCCCATGCCACCGCTGCCAAGCACCGCTTCTAAACGAAACGGCCCAAATTGTTCGCCCAAACGACGTTCCGCTGCCGCTGCAGGTTCGATGAAGTGTGGCGCGATTTCCGGTTTCTCAAAACGCATGGAGCCCGGTTCCGTTGCAGCTGCCAGCAGTTCCTCGAGTTCATCCGCTAACGCGGAATCCGTCGCGCGGAGCTGCATGACTTTCGCGGCTTGCTCCAAGCGCGGAAGCGCAATGGCGTCGGCAAAGGCTTGTTCCAGCATCTGCCAACGCGCGACCTCATCTTGGGGCTGCCGAGCTTCCGTCATACGTCTATCCTACGCAATATGCCTGATTGAAAAAGTGTCAGCAATATTTTGTGCCGAGGAATTTGCTGTGCGTCTTCTTAGTGATTGGGCAATTCGCCCTTTTTAAAACAGCATGAAACTAAAGATTCTCATTTTCGCGCTTCTGGCGCTCTTGTTCTGCAGCAGTGGGATATCTGCGCAGTCTTACTACAGTTATCCACCGGGTTACAGCTTCGGTCAAAACGGCACCTTACTGCAACCGAATGGCTCCGATGGCTGGCCTGGTGATACGCCAGCTGGCACACCGGGAGCCCCTCCAGGAACTCCTCCGAATGGCGGTCCTGGTGGTTCTGGATTTGGTTCTGGCAATGGCGGTAACGGCGGCGATGGTGGCACCGAAGATGATGGCGGCTACGGCGGTGGCGGTGGCGAAAGTGGCCCCGCTGGCGGCTTTGGCGGTGATGGTGGTAGCGGTGGCGACGGCGATGATGATGTTTTCTTCGGCGATGATGGCGGCAATGGCGGCGATGGCGGCGATGGCGTAGATGGCGGCGGCGCTGGCGGCGACGGTGGTGATGGTGGCGATGGTCTTTTTGCTGGCGGCGATGGCGGCGATGGTGGCGATGGTGGCACCAAACCAGGCGGCCCAGCTGCAGAAGATGGTGAAGATGGCGAAGATGGCGATAACCATCTTGAAGACTTCCTGAATGCTCTCGTGCCTGTGCTTGAGGCACTTGGAGTTCTCACAGCCATGCTGGTATAAGCACCATGAAATCGATGCGACCATTTCTCATTCTTGGTGTTGCTGCTCTCTTTGCATCCTGGCTGATCTGGCCGGATCACAATTCCACAGTCGTTGTCCCAACGACAACGACTGTGGATGCTCCCCTCTCATCTTTGGCAACGGAAGCCACTCTGTTGCTTCCGCAGGCACCGATCATCCAAAGAAGCCCTGTCAGCAACCAACTTCCAGCAACAGTGGCCCAAGCCGCAACCGATCCAAGCGGGGCAGAAAACCAATCCGGAACCGTTTTCGGCCAAATCCTTGACAGTACTGGAACCCCAATACCAGTGGGAAACGTATTCGTTTTTGAGCGCTCGAAACAGATTGCCACAGCCAAGATTTGCGGAGAAGAGCTGCAGTATTGCGTCGAGCTTGCAGCCAACAAATATTATGAATTCATGGTGGATCCATCTTCTCTGGCCGGCGGATTCCTACCACCTTTACGCCAGTCAAGAAACTCCGCCTTGCGCGGAAATGCTACAGATCCCAACAACCCGCATAATTTTGTAAAGTCCATCGTGAAAGTGGAAGCCGGTTTGAAGCAACGCCTTGATTTGGCGGTGTCTTTACCTGCGGCGGTCTTCGGCAGGGTGCTGGATCCTCAGGGGAAACCACTTCCGGGTGTCCAGCTGCGGATGAATGGGATGCATCAGCAGCAAGGCATTCAAGCCATGGATGATCTCACCAATGAGCTGGGAGAATTTCACATCACCGAGATTGCCCCGGGCGATTTCCGCTTGTCTCTCTACACCAACCCAGAAACAACACCAGCCGATGGCAGCTGGAGTCCACCCTCCCCACAGCTCGTCACTTTGTACGCCGGGCAGGCCTACGACTTTGGAGACATCCACCTCGGCAGAGGATCTCATTCCATTCTTGGTTCGGTAGTGAACCAAGACGGCGATCCTTTTGTCAACCGCGTGATTTTGTGCTACTCGAACGATCCTGAACAGGATGGGTCCACCCTACACAACATGGGCGCACCCCTCACGCGAGTCACCACGGATAGGAACGGTAATTTTGAGATGAAAAATATAGCTGCCACCAAAATAAAAATCCTACTCACTTCTGACTTTCTTCCTGGCCAGGCTATGGGCGCTGGCAAGCCAGCCATGTGGGAGTATCCATTAGAATTTGACTTAAGCGCGTGCCCAGGGGTTTTGGACATCGGCCAACACATCGTGCACGAAAGCCGCCCTTATGAAATTTCAGGAGACTTAATCTTTGATCCAGCATGGTTAGCGTTACAGGGAAATCAAAAAAGCGATCTTGCCCTGACCCTTAGCCCGATTGAGGGGGTTGTTTTAGAGCCAGGAATACGCCGTAATCCGCTGCAAAAACAAAGAGTCCCCCTCGATTTCGAGAAGGACACCTATTTGTTTCGCGTAGAAACACCTCTAGCCAAAGCTAGGCTCACCTTCTCATTGCGCGGGTATCCGGAGATCAGCTTCGTGGTGCGGCCAGAAGCCTTGCAGCGAAAGTCCCGCAACTTGCACATCCCTTCCGACTTTAGGAAGTGAGGGCTTCGGCCGTGGCCTCGGCACCGTTGGGGTAGATGATGGCTCCGCCGCGATGCCCCACCATGGCTCCCACCACCAATAAGCCAATGGTTGCTGCCAGATAAAGGTAGCGAGCGGCTTGCCCGAGTCGGCCGGCCAAAAATCCGGCTGCAGCCAATGGCAAAACCACCATTGCGAAGATTTCAAACCCTTCGGCGAGCTCTTCATGAGCCTCGAAAGCTTCTTCGCTAGACCCGTGTTCGAAGTAGTCCTCATCCCTCTCGCCAGTTTCAACGGCAGCCCATGTACTGATACTGAGAATCACTTGCAACGCCATGACTACCAGCCAAATGGAGCGAGGTTGCGCGCCACGCCTCATGACCAATAGGGCTGCCAGCGTAAACATTGGCAGGAGAACCACAAGCGCCAACGGCATGTGGACAAGTGCAGGGTGCAAGGGATCTGGAATCATGCATGTACCTACGGCTCTTGGCGGACAAATGTTCTAGGTCTTATGCTCTACTTGATGAATTGGCGTGGCAGCACCATCATCCTCGGGCATCCGCCGGACACTTCTTACTTCATGAACACAAACTCATCCCTCCTTACGCAGCGATGGCTTGCCATTCTGATGTTCATCATCTGTGCCTGGGGGATTGCCGATATCAGTTTTGATTCGCCACAGGAGCGGCAACCGGTTCATCTCACTTTTGAGATTGCCCTCCTCCTGTGCTCCATGTCTGCAGGCATTTGGTTGTGGCGCTCCTGGCGTAGGTCGGAAAAGGACCTCCTCGCAGTGCGCTACTCCTTAGAGCAATCCCATCAAACTCAGGAAGAGTGGCGTCAGCGGGCTTCCCTTTTCATCGACGGTTTCCATCACGCCCTCGCCGAACAATTCAGCGATTGGCAGCTGACCCCTGCTGAGTGTGAAGTCGCGCAATTTCTGCTGCGCGGCTTCAGCCATAAAGATATCGCTCGCTTTAGCGGTCGCAGTGAACGCACGGCACGTCAACATTCTGTTGCGGTGTACAAGAAGGCCAAACTCGCTGGACGCGCGGAGCTGTCTGCCTTTTTCCTGGAAGGGCTGCTGCCAGCCCCAACACAGACGGAATCTGCTCGCAGAGACTAGCGCCGCAGCCGTGATTATTCGCCAATCACCACGCCGTTACTCTGCAGACTCGCTGCGAAGTTACCGTGACCATCACGCAGGCTGGTTACAGTCAGGGTGTAACCCGCGCCAACCAGCATGTTGGGCGTGGTGGGCAAGGTGATCCATAACCTGTGTTGTGCTGCATCGTAGGTGAAGGTTGCGTCAGCTAAATCGACTGCGGGATTCCCCGCCATCGACAACGACCAAAGCCCGGCGGAAACGCCATCGAACTCCAGAATCGGCTGTGAAAAATCCACTTGAATGCCCGCGCGATTGCTGTTTTCTAACAGCGTGAAACGAGTTGCTTGAAAGATCGGAGCCAAGCCCGATTCCTCGGTAACCGTACCACTCCAAGTCGTCATGAGATTACCTGCTGGATCCTTTATGTTACTCGCGGTGATTATGGCACTGCCTGGAGTCAACGGCGCATCGAACCATAAACGCACCAAGGTTCCTTGATCCATCAAAGTAACGCCCAATAAATTGGCCGCACCATTGGTGGTGAAGGTGGCGTTGGGGCTGGCCGTCAAATCCACGGCCTCGTCAAAGCGCAAATCCATCGTTGCGCCACTGGCATCAATCCACAAGTTGCGCACCACGTCGATGCCTAAGGGTGCCTGCGAATCGCCATCTAAAACCACGCTTTGCGTGAAGGGTAGTGGCATGCGATTACCAGCAAGGTCACGCATCGTATCGACCTGAATTTGCACACTGTTTCCAGTCGTTAACTCGGTGCCTGATGCGGCAACGGTGTACGGCAATGAGGCTGAACCTGCTTCTACGCGAACGCGCCCAGTTGCGGACAGGCCATTGTGATCGGCGTATTCCCCGGCCAAAAGAAGATCGGCGCAAGTATCGCGATCGAGGTCACCGGCCCAAGCCAGAATCTGCCCGAAGTCTTTGCCGTCGCCCTGATTCGTGTAGGTGCGCAACAAACTGGCATCGGCGCCCGAATAAACCAGTACAGCGCCATCATTTTGGTGGCCGTTTCCGCCACCCTCATCGTTGTCGTCATCATCATCATCGTCGTCGTTGTTGTCGCGATTGTTTTGATGATTCTGCGAGCCTTCGACTCCGGGTGCGCCAACTAGCAAATCGGCAATGTCGTCGCCGTTAAGATCGTTGCCGCCTGCGATGGCCCAACCGAGCTCATCACCAGCTGCTTGACCATCGATGCGGAATAGCAAGCTGCCGTCGATGCCAGCATAGATGTACACCGAACCAGCCTTATTGCGCTCACCAACTTTGGCATAGTGCGCACCGATAGCGATGTCTGGAATGGAATCGCCATCCCAATCACCCGCCAGCGCCACCGCATGACCAAAACGGTCGCCGCGCGCAAGGCCTTCAAAAGTGCGGAGTAACGCACCGGTTTTGCCGGAGTAAAGGTAGGCGGCGCCGGCATCGTTGCCCGCACTCAGATCCGCGCGTTCGGCGCCGAAGAGAACATCCGCATAGCCATCTTGATTCCAATCAAAATTACCTGCGAGCGCTGCGCCGGCGCGATCTTCATTATCTGCTCCCCCCCAAGTGTGAATCAAATGTCCATCCACTCCTGAGTAAACCTGGACGAGTCCAGACTCATGATTGTTGTTAAACGTGCCCTTGGGCATTCCCGCCAACAAATCATCGATGCCGTCGTGATCCACATCGCCAGCATTGGCGACGTACTCACCAAGTTCCTGGTTGTTCCATTGACCATCCACCTGCAACAGCAGGCTGCCATCCGCACCGGAGTAAACAAAGAGGCTGCCCGATTTATGGCCACCGTCCGTGTCATTGCGAGGTGCACCGACCAAGATGTCGTCGATGCCATCCCCATTTTGATCCGACAACGCCGCCACCGATTGGCCAAAGTACGCCCCTTCCATAGGACCGTCAAGGCGGCGAATAAGGTCTTGCGTGCGGCCTGACAAAATGTAAGCGGCACCGGCAGCTTCATCTCCGGGCAAATCGTGGCGCGGCGCGCCAATCACCATGTCGGGGAAACCATCACTATCCAAGTCGCCGATGCCCGTCGCGCTGGCGCCATAATGATCTCCTTTTTTCGCGCCGCCCTGAACGGCAAGTTGGCGGTGTGTGGCCACGGTGGAGTTTTGCCATAAGTACGAACCGCCCAAACGAATGGTGGTTTGCCACAAAGTGTTGTCATAGACAAACTCGGCATTGCTCAGATCGAGGGGTGTGCCAACTGGAGATTCGATGGTGTATTTGGTGGAATCTACGGCATCACCGGGATGGATACGCTCGTCAAAAACGACGGTGATCTCATCATTAAAGTAACCTGCATGAGTTGATGCAAGTACGGTGGATAAGGTCGGCGCGATGCCGTCATTAGTTTCGATGGTATAGGTGCTGGTTTCCGTAGAAACATTGCCAGCCGGATCGCTCAAGCCACTGATACTGAAAGTATCCACACCAGGGGAAACCGGGCGATCCAAAGTAATGCGCAGGGTTTCTGGCACGGCTAGCCAATCCACTTGCACGGCCACGCCGCCATTGCTGGTGAGGAAATTACTCCACACCGTGGAGCTATTGAGATCCAGCGCTTCGTTGACTGCAATGTCAACTACGCTGCCGCCCGCATCCACCAAACTGTTTTGAGTCACCGCCAAAACCTGCGGGGCTTGCGAATCGCCAGAAACACTGCCGGAAAGATTGCTCCCCTCGACCAAAGTGTTGCCGCCAAGATCACGCAAAGCGCTCATCGACAAACTCCAATCCGTGCCAACCAAGAGATCGAAATTTTGGTTCCCATCACCCTGCAAAACGACTCGTAAAGTGCGGGTCACAGCATCAAAATTCGCATTCTCGGAGTGCAGCGTGAGCGCGGTTCCTTGCGGATACTGCAAGGCGTAGTTGCTCATGGTGAGCACGTCGGCGCGCACCATGTCGTCATCAAAAACCACCACCAAGAGGTCGTTGCCCAAACCAGGCACAGCCTCCAACGTTACCGAAATGACCCGCGGTGCACGGATATCATCACTACTCAAAGCTGAGCCCGCTCACAGCTGGGAAAGCTTGCCCGTCCGTGTTGTGCACGCCGGAAACAGAAAGCGTGTCACTGCCAGGCAACAGCATCGTTTCAAAATGTAGGCGGACGGTGTTGCTGTCCGCAAGGACTTCCACCGACGTCAATACCTGGCCACCACTTGCGCTGTAGTTGGAGACTTCCATTGCCGAAGTTACATCGACTGGGCTATCAAAGCGCAAATCGATGGTTCCTCCCGTGGCATCCACGCCACGAGCTTGGTGAGCGGTTGGTGCACTGGGTGTAGAAGGTGTTTCGGGCGGGTTATTCTGCTGATTACTGGTAGTTCCTTCAGGATGAGAACCCCCACTTGGACAGCCGGACAACAGAATGGCCGTGGCGGTGGTGGCAACAATGAACAGGGGCAGCAGGCGCAGCAACTGCTGTCCTAGAGCACGAGAAGAGTGATTGTGATTGCTGTCCTAGAGCACGAGAAGAGTGATTGTGATGGGAGGGCATGTAAGGACAAAAAGAGTTCAGTTCCCCTATCGGGTTACTGAGGAGAGCCTCTTAAATGCAAGACAATGAATACTGCAGCTTGATTTGGCTCCATACAGAGCCCCTCGGCAGGGCCAAATGCAGGTTTATGTGCGATTTTTGGGAAATCTACACCCTGAAACGGCATTTCTGGATATCCTATGGGTTCGTTGGGCTGTTTTCCCCTGTTGGGATTACAGTCTGCAACTGTACTCAAGAAGAAGATTAGACCTGTGACGATGAACATCTACGTTGGAAACCTGTCCTACCAGACGGACGACCGCGAACTCGAAGACCTTTTTGCTCCATTTGGTGAGATCACCAGTGCAAGGGTTATTACTGACCGTGAAACCGGTCGCTCCAAAGGCTTTGGTTTTGTCGAAATGCCCGACCGCGCCCAAGCAGAAGCAGCAATTGAAGGCCTGAATGGCAATGAAATTGATGGCCGCGAATTGCGGATTAACGAAGCTAAGCCTCGTGAGGAACGTCCTCGCAGCGGTGGCGGCGGCGGTGGCGGCTACGGCGGCGGCGGCGGCGGTCGCATGCAAGCGTA
>FLOH01000410.1_pt1 | contig 97565 bp, 90 predicted proteins | sample 756751 | NCBI WGS metagenome assembly FLOH01 (sample SAMEA4026879, study PRJEB14308) | marine metagenome | biome: coastal water; material: water | depth 74 m
TCATGCTCTCGATGTCTTTATCGGTGAGCTGCCAGTCGCTTAAGACGCCTGATATAAATCCAAAAAATGTTCGTTCGTTTCCGTTTAGTCGAATTCGTTGTTCGCTTGTTTTTCCTTCTAGTGACGCTACGTGTTCGGTTGATATACCTTCGCTCTTTAGTTGGTCCAGTGCGAGGCTCCCATCTCGATCTGACCCTACAGCGGTGTAGAGTTGCACCTCCTCTCCGAGGCGGCGTATCTGTATAGCAAAGTTCGTCGCAATGCCACCAAGATGTTTTTCGCCGGTGCGAACGTAATTGTCGACACTAAGGTCTCCGACTGAAGCGATCATACTAAGAGTGTTTATTCTCGTACTGTGCATTATGGCTAAGTGGTGCCGGCTCGTCAATCTTGACGTTAGGATTCTTTTTGTAGTAGAGTGAATACATTCTGGCAACCGCGACGTCCCGGCGGTTGTTTTATTTTTATCACATCGCATGGAGCATCCATCGATAGGCCTCTTTTATGCAGCGGGGCCGCAACAGGGGCTAGTAGATACACCAGCGCTCGACGCGTGGGTTCTTGATTTTGTTGAACTTCAGCTCATTGCACAGGTACAGCCTTTTGCAGTCGAGATAGAAGAGAGGCTTCGGTTGCCGTCGGGTATCGGACGTATTGCATATCGGCTCGCGCGAGAATGGAAGCATATAGACGGGGCGGTTGTGTTGCTTTCGAGTGATCATTTTTTGTATGCGGTCCATGTGTTGCGCATGGTACTCGGTCCGGTCGGTAAACCGGTTGTGTGTATACCGGTTCTTGAGGGCGGACAGGTCGATGGAAAAATAGCTTTGCGTTCTACGCTGCTCAACGGTGTGCAGGCTGCTGGCGCTAACCTGTCAGGTGTTATGATTCATTCTCGTTCTGAGCTTTTAGATCCGCGACACACCTCCATTGGCGTTGATGGTTTGCCGGAGTATACGCCAGGCACTAATCGTATTGGGTACGTAGATTTTGGGTTGCAGTTTGATTCACTTGCGGTGCACCGATCGGATCAAGGTCCTGGCTCGCGACCATTCGCAGAAGAGCTTGAGCTCATTCAGGTCGGAGAGGTTGTCAATCCGTTAGCATTTTCTGGTATTACCACTGAAACACCTGGTGTTATCGTTGAATCCTTTGGAGAGGTGCCTGTGTCGGTGTCGAGTTATATTCCTGAGCAATCTCCGGCACTTCTTCTTTCTCCATCTTCCGCCCACCTGTTGGTGCGTGGTCGCATTATTGACCCCATCGATGCGCCGGCAGAAATGTTAGCCGCAGCATTTACAGTGGCAATGGCGCCGGTGATGCCGAGTGAGGCGCTTGTGTCCTTAGAGGATCGTGTTCGTGATGTTGTTATTGAGTATATTGGTGAATAGTATGCGTATTTATCTTCACGATAAAAAAAGCGACGATCGTATACTGCGAGCCTGTCAGGCACAGAAGGTGGAGTTACTGACGCCTGAAATTGTTGCGCAGCGAGACGATGTCGTTATGGGGCACCTTTCTTTTCTTAGTCAGGTAGATGCGCTTGTTTTGGAAATTACGAAGCCGACGCGAGACCTCCAATTTATTTTGGCTCAAGCTATTATAGCGCAAAAACCTACGCTGTGTTTGTATGCAAAGAATCAGGCGCCCCGTGAGCTTCTTTCATTAATCCGACATCGCAGCGGTCGTCCGATAAAAACATTTTCATATACCGATAGTTCTGTCGACGATGCGGTGTTCCGTTTTGTTCGACGATACGATCCAAATAGCGATAGAGTGGATGATATACCGTCGATTAAATATACGTTGCGCATGTCTCCGCGGATTGATAGGTATTTGAGCTGGAAAGCTGAACAGGAAGGTGATCCGAAGGCGAATCTCATTAGACAGATGCTTCAAGATCTCGCCGAAGAGGACGATTTATTTACTGATGAGTCGGAGAAGAAGTAGTGCCCCGCCGTCAGCCGTCAAAATCTATTGACCCGAGTTGACCTCGAAGGATACAATTCACTCAGAGTTCACGACGTCCGTTCACGGGCGTTTTCTGTTCTCTACCGACTGTCATTGCTGAGACGTTGTACGGCACCATTCTAGATAGGAGATCTTTGGTGCGGCGCGATAGCCGAAGTTGTGACCGTTGACAATTCACGCGCGGGAAGGCTATCAGGGGGAGAGGAGTGTCCATCAAAACTTTAATCCATTAAGCCGGTCTTCTCGCCGCGAGCGGTCAACACCGTTTACCCGTGGCCAGGGAGTTAACTGTTAATTAATTGAGAAACAATATGCGAAATATTAATCGTGTCACTTTAATAGGTCAGCTTACCGCTGATCCTCAACAAAATACGACCGCGAGCGGCACAGCGGTCACCACCTTTAGTGTTGCTACTAATTATTCTTGGAAGAATACAGAAGAAGAGTGGCAGGAGGGCGTGGACTTTCACCGTGTCGTGGCATGGAGCGCGATGGCGGAGAAAGTAGCCTCATTGTACAAAAAAGGAGAAAGTGTCTTCTTAGAGGGAAAACTACGCACGCGACAGTGGGTAGACGACGAAGGCCATAAGCGGTTTACCACGGAAATCGTTGCAAAGAATATGCTGCCTATGTCCTCTGCGGCTGCAAAACAAAAAGTTGAGGAGTTTGGAGAGGAGGTCTCTGGGGTTGAAACAGAGATTGAAGGCGCGGTGACGGTGGTGAATGAGGAGGCGGTGCCGATACCGGCATAACATGCCACGATGGCACAACAGGGGAGCTCCTCTGTTGCAGGGAAGGGAGGCTTTCTGGGTGGTGAGTACTCTCTTCTCTGCAATAGCGGAGCGTTAGGAATCAGTCTAATTACTGTGGTATAATGATAGTATTAATAACTATCTACAAAGTAATGGCTACAGTAAAAAAATCATCATATCCTTCCTTAACACATTGGCATGCTGCTGTACTAGTTTCCAGTGCTCTTATAGGATCGATGGCATTGCTTGGAATATTATATCTAATCGGGGCATCAGTGGTGACCTCCAAGTACGCACCATACTGGTACCAGATTAATGATCATACTTCACCTGTGGAGATTGGTTTTTGGGAAGCGGATCAAACTCAGGCGATTTTTTTGACCAACGGTCAAGTGTATTTTGGTAACATCACAGTATCTGACAAATATTCCATTCAATTAGAAAATGTGTTTTATATTCAGGTAGACGGAGAGCTGCAAGGCGACAACGGTGATGTGTCCGGGTTATCTCTAGTGAAGTTAGGAGACGGAGAGGTGCATGCGCCACAAGATGGCATGGTTATCTCGCGTGAGCAGGTACTTTTTTGGGAAAACTTAACCGATGATTCAGCTGTGGTGGCGGCAATGGAAGAGTATGCTGCGAACGGTGAGTTTACGGCGGTTGATAAGACCGAGAGCCCAGAAGAGGTAGTGGAAGAAGATACCGCTGACGAGGTCGCTGATAATGTCAGTGATGATGAAGAGGCAGAAGGGGTAGTAGAGTAGGGACGGGCTCTGCTCAATATTAAATAGGTAGGTATATGCAAATAGGATTTATAGGGCTCGGAAAAATGGGGGGTCTCATGGTTGAGGCGCTCATGAAAGATGGTCACGACGTTGTTGCGACTGATGTAAACGAAGAGGCACGAACTGCGATTGCGACAAAGGGTGCTGCGGTTGCCGAAAACATCGCAGGATTGGTCGAGCAGTTGGAATCGCCACGAGTATTTTGGTTGATGGTTCCTCATGGACCGATTGTGGATGCTGTTCTCGAAGAGCTTAAGCCACATTTAAGCAAAGGAGATATCGTGATTGACGGAGGTAATTCGTATCATAAGTCGACCGTGATACGTGGTGCGGCGTTGAAGGAGCTGGGTGTAGAGTATATGGATTGTGGTACGAGCGGAGGATTGGATGGTGCACGAGACGGAGCATGCCTTATGATCGGAGGCGCAGACGCGGCCTTCCAAAAGACAGAGCCTATTTTCAAGTCGCTGGCAATGGAGGGCGGGTACGCTCATTTTGGACCAACCGGTTCTGGTCATTATGTGAAAATGGTACACAACGGCGTTGAGTACGCATTGGTGCAGGCGTTTGGTGAGGGGTTTGAGCTTTTGAAAAACAGTCACTATGATTATGATTTAGAAAAGGTTTCAGACAACTGGCTTCATGGTTCAATTGTGCGTGCGTATGTTTTAGAGATGGCGAATCGTGCGTTTAAAGAAGATCCCACGCTGGAGGGTATTTCAGATGAGGTTGGTGGAGGCTCGACAGGGGAGTGGACTCTGGAGGCGTCGGTCGATGCAGAAACTCCTATTCCTTCAATATATGCTGCGTTGGCTGCGCGATACGGTACACGGCGCAAAGAGTCATTTGCCGGCAAGGTGGTTGCTGCAATGCGCAATCAGTGGGGCGGCCACGAGGTAACAAAGAAATAGTGAAGGCAACAAAAGAGCAAAAAAAGCGATGGGTGCTCAGCGTTTTGATAATCATATTTTTTGTCGTACTCGGGTTTGCAGCTTCTAAAATATATAATCAGAATAGCGATATTATAGATCCTCAGAATCCAGAGTTGTTTCAGAATGCCTTACAAGAAGATCTTGTGACGCTACCGTTCTAGAAAGGAACGTCGGATCTAGTGTAGGAATAGAGGTTGAAACGAGATTGAAAGAAATCGCATTGAAGAACATGCAATCTTTTTTGCATGAAAAAGACGGTCGTGGGTGCTGCTGCTATATGTGAATACTAACCGATAACTCTTTCAACATCTTCAAGGGTTGGCAGCGCTTCTATAGCCCCTTTCTTTAATGTCGACAATGACGCAACTCTGTTCGCGAAATAGATCGCAGCGTTAATCTGCTCTTCTGATATTTCTAGCTTTCCTTCTTTGATGTATGGATAGAGCTGCGAAAGTAGCCCTGCGTTAAAGGCGTCGCCAGCTCCGGTTGTGTCTACCGGCTTGATTCGAGCTGTGCTGACCAGCCCTTCTCCAGTTGCTGTCTTCCAGTAGGCTCCTTTTTCACCCAAAGTGAGCAGTAGGAGTTGAAAATTGTCTTTCCACAGAGCGGCCGCAGCTTCCTTGGGGTCGCTGGTTCCGGTCATAAATTCTAATTCCTCTTCATTCAATTTCATCATATCGACCTTTGGCATAGTTTCTACAATGACCGCACGTAGTACTTCTAGGTCATCCCATAGAGCTGCTCGAATATTCGGATCATAGGATATATACGCTTTGTTTTTTTGAGCCTTTTCTAGTACCAGATTTGTTGCCTTTTGGCTCTCTGTATTTGCCTGCGTGAGCGATCCAAACTGGAGAATTCGTGTGTGTTCCAGGTTTAAATCTTTTACATTCTCAGCATTCATGCGATCATGTGCGCCGGAATAAAAGGAGAAATCTCTATGACCTCCAGCGCGCAGAGATACAAATGCTAATGTCGTTTTTGCATTTGTAGATCGATATAGATTGGTTGTGTCGACGCCGTACGATTGTAGAGTGTTGTCTAGGAAGTCGCCAAAGAAGTCTTTTCCAACTTTTCCAACAAACTCAATTTCTTTGACACCTAGTTTTGCTAATCCGACCGATGTGTTGCCTGGCGCACCTCCGAATTTAGGTAAAAAACCTTCTTCAATAGATCCGAAACAGTCAACGACTAGTTCTCCAAAGCATGTGATGGTGTCTTTTTTGGGCATAGTGGATTTTTAAGAAAATGTTATTTTACCTTCCCGGTCAACATTTTTGACCTGTTCAGTTCCTTCATAGATAGAGACAGCAAAGCTCGTTGATATGCTTCTGTTTGCTTTTATGGTTGGTGCTGTACCATTTTCTACTGCAGCTTCCACTCCGTCATTAGGCCAGCTCGTCCATGGCTCTAGTGCAAGATTGTATGTTCTTCCGTACCACGGGTATCCAGAACCACCGCCATACACCTGCCATAGCCATACGTAAGGGAACAACTCCACATCCCAACTCATTCCAATGCCTAGCCCTTTTTTGGTATTCGTGAGCGCAAACCATCCTTCTTTAAGTCCTGTCAGAAATAATAGGTCATGGGTGTTGTTTTCACGTGACGGAACTAAAGAGTTATCAATTACTTTTCCGGAGCTATTTTCAAGCATTGGCCATTTGCCACTTATGCCCGGTTGGAACTGAGAGTTTTTAGCATCTTGTATGGTGTCGTGTGTATGAACGTCAACAGCAGGAACATCGATTCGACAGTGTTCATCTACGATGGCCTCGCCAAATGCAGGATGGTGTCCCCACATGTAGGGTAAATCCTCATTACCTTCGTTTGTGATTTTTTCATCTATTTCAACGACGCCCGATCCTTGTCGCAGACGAAATGTTTTTTCTAATAAAAAAGGCGTTCTGTATGTGCGGACTGTACATCGCACCTCTACCAGCTCAGGCGTGTCCGTAAGAATGACATGATCCCATGGCAGTGTAGCGACCTCACCGTGTAGTCCAATTTCTGTTCCTGCATATTTTGTGTATGGGCCTCCGCTCGGGAAGCACTCTTGCCATCCGCCTCCGTAGTAATCCATAAAACTACTAATAGGGGAGTGTGTTGTTTGGATTCGCTGATTCTGTGCTTTCCATCCAATAGGAGACTTCCACATAAAATCGGTGTCACTCGGTTTATGGAGTAACTCAATAATGTCAGTTCCTTTATCGAGTAGGACTGTCATTCGGATGAGTTCGTTTTCAATTACCATGGCACGCATGCCGTGGTAGGTGATGTCGGCGTCTATTCGTGCGCCCCAATTGTGTAAGCTCATATGAATAGTACTGTAGCAAATTGTTCTGAATAAAGAAATAGCGCCAGCTCCCAAGGGGAGATGACGCAATGGACAGGTTGCCTACGCGGCGACGAGGGCGTTGAGCCCGTCCACCAGTCCCAGTCCATGGGGGCGGTGGAGTGCGGCCACGAATCCGCGACTGCTGCGGGTGGCGATCTCCGCGAGGGCGGGGATCACGCCGTCACCGTTGTGGGTGGCGATCGGCCGGCGCGCGGCAAGCAGGAGCGGGATGTCCGAGGTCGTGTCGCCTGCGGCGATGTTGATCTCGAACCCCTGTTCCTGCAGCCACTTCACCGCGTTCCCCTTGGAGGTCGACGCTGGCATGAGGTTCATGCTGTTGTCGCCGGCGTTCCACTGGACACGCACCAGCGCACGTCCAGTGCGCGTGAGGTTGGCGAACTCTTCGCTCGCCTCCACGACGCGCTGGGCGGTCAGGAAGTCCCCGGGGAGGAAGAAGAAGTTGGCGACGCACTGGGCGCCACGCTCGCTGTCTTCGATCCCTCCGAGGGCCGTGAACATCTCACTTGCTACCGCGCGGGCGTTGGCCAGCGCCTCGAGCTCATCCGTGGGGATGAGGGAGGCGACCAGGCACCCGTTTCGATCGAAGATCAGCGAGCCGTAGTCCGGCGCGATGTACTCGATCGGTGCGCGCAGCACGCCTGGCACCTGGAGCGCGACGTGGACCGGCTGACCGGTCACGATGGCCTGACGCCGGCGGTTGGCGGCCATCCAGGCAACCAGCTCCTCCGGCGGCGATGCCGGACTGGGGTTCATTCCAGCGACAGGGTACAAGCACCCGTCGCAGTCAAAGAGGTCGATCTTCTTCTTCACGGGAACCGTCCTTTTTTGTGCCGCACCTCATCATAAGGGCGGCAATGGTATTGAAAGAGCGCATTGATCTCGTATTTGAGACCGAAAAGCTGGAAAAAATATATCATACTTTATCACATAAAGCAACATATTTATGCACTTAATGCGTTTTTTAAGCCAAAAAAAGCCTTTTTTATACAATATATTGACAAATACTATCTCCATCCTTACACTCTCAGCGCGTCTTGCGAAGTAGTGAAATTTCACGCCATTTCTAGGAGGGGCTATGCACTTCACTGACTTGTCCGGCGAGACCGGTCGTGCGCTGATGGCGGCGGGTCCCGAGTTCGGGTACGGCATCTTCACGTTTCTGGTGCTGTTTCTGGGCGGCGTCGCTATCCTCATTCGCAGGAGCGCGTCGCACGACGAGACCACCGAGACCATCCCGGCCGACTCTGATTGATCAAGATCACAGGGGCGGCCACTTTCTTTACTAGCAGCGTCCAGCATATTGTGCACGAAAACGTTAAATATCAGTATAAAACAGAGCATCCGCCTTTAAATTGGGTTTCTTTGCTTCTATTGACAAAACGGCTTTTTTGTGCTATGCTCCTTCGTTATCATTTATGATACAATATGTATATGAACCAGATCCGCATTAATTCAATCGATTCTAAGGGCATTACTGGGCTTGTGAGCGCATTGTTTGTGGCTACGTTATTAGTATTTGGCGGAGTTAACTCTGCAGGTGCATTTGGTATTCCTACCCCTGTTGGTGGTGATCAGGCGCCTCAAATTGATGAGGTTCAAGCACCGCAGTCTGTCAGTGTGGTGAATTCTACGCCAAAAACCATTACGGTTTCTTGGGTATCTGGTTACCGAAGTATTCTTGCAGATGCTGCTTCCGGTATTGTTGGATACGAAGTTGATGTATACGAAAAGAAGTCTGGTGATTTTGTGAAAACGGTAACGACCACCAATCGACAAGCAACAGTGACCGAGTTGAGCAATAACAAAGCGTATATTGTCCGGGTTCGTGCTCAGAGCGGAGCGGTGGAATCAGATGATGTTGAGATTAGCGGCCGAACCACTCCTGTGAAGCCGAAGCCAAAGAAGACTTCCATTGAGACGCGTACAATTTTTCGTGACGTCATTACCAATAAGCCATTGAACGCCATCGAGGGTGCGAGTGGTGGTAAGTATCAGGCACGTCTCAAGTGGGCTCCTGCAGCAGGAAAAATTCGGTATTACAGCGTACGCGTGTATGAGGTTGGCGCAGACGAGCCTCTCAAGGCTGTTACTGCAAAAAAGGCTCGTAGGGTCATTTCTGGTCTAAAGCAGGGCAAGACGTACGAGTATACGGTCTCTGCGCACTTTAACGACGAGTACTTCTCAGCTGAATCAAAACGGAAAAGCTTCACGGTCAAGAAGAAGAAGCGGAAATAAATTCAATCTATAAAGCGGCGTCCTATGGGACGTCGTTTTTTTTGTTTTCGAGAATTCTCTAGTCTAAGAATTTGAAGTTGTCGACCATGTAGTCATACATGTCGCTGTTGAGTGTGAATCCTGTTTCTGTTCTCGTGAGTGCTCCAAGTGAGTAAACTAGCCCTCCATTTTCCACGTATGTGACGACCGCGTAGCTGGTTTCTGTGTCGATCGCTTCTGTTGAGTCCTCAATTTGTTGAATTGCTGGGAATCCCGCCACTGTTAATGATGTAATATCGCGTATAACTGCATCATCGCCGCTGCCTGGCGTTGAAGCTGCTATCTCTTCTAGCGTGAGGTCGCTGCTGTTATCTCGAACGGCGATTGTTACCCACAGCTCTTCGTCGGTCATTGTCATCGCCTCTATTGTTTCTGTGCTTCCGAAGTAGGTATAGATATCGTCGTTTGATTGATTTGGCAGGTGCACAAGTCCGTCTGGGACACCTACTGAGAATCCGTATGTCCCGTTTGTGAGAATGTCGCCTTTTGTTGCGACGCTACTCTCCAATCCTATAGTTGTTTCTGTGTCTGCTTCTATAAGCTCTTCATCGTCGTCTGTATCTTCTTCGTCTTCTATCTCAGCTGCTTCTGGGGTGTCGACAATAGTGTCAGTCGTGGCGGCTTCTTCGTTTGCTTCTTTAGAGTTGTTTTCTGCTGCGATGAAAAAAGTGATTCCTGCCGCTAATACAAACAGGAGAACAAAAATTGATATTTTCTTTCCCATATCTATGGTTGTTAATAGTTGTTTTTATTATCGCATTTTGATTGAGGTGTGTACAACCATAGATCTAGTATTAGGTTGATTACGGGCCGTCTGTGGATAACTCACCTTAGTTAGAGGGAGGCTAATCTTTGCTAAAAAGAGGGTAGTGCGCAAATATGACGGCGCGGATTTCGCCAATGATTTTCTTGACGACCGCATTCCACGGGTGTTTCATTACAATACAATTTACGTACATGGGACGTCGCGGGGCTGGAATCGGTTCTACTGTTTCCAGCTCTGACTCATGTCTTATTTGACCAATTCGTAGAGATAGAAAAAACACCGCATTGCACGGTGTTTTTTGGTTCCAGCTTGTTTTGTTTCTGTGGCTTATCGGATGAAAGGCTGTGTGGTTTAAGAAGTTCGCAGAGTATCTAGCTTTTCTTTTAGTATCTTTACTAGAAGAAAGATACCTGTCCAGATTATTGATGAGAATAGTACTTGCCCAATAGCTATTACAGCTCCAGGGAGGGTTTCTAATAGGTTTGGGAAAAAAATGTATAGGATTTGACTTGGGCCGAGTAACAGATAGAAATAGATCAACTCAGCCGGTACGATGAAGACGGCAAAGGAAGGTCCTTTTATATAAGCTGCTGAGTATAATACGAGATACCAGAATGCTGAGCCAATGGTCGTTGCCCCTAGAATCTTGCCGAATAGGATTGTTGCGTATTTTGGTGTAATTTTTTTCATAGGTGATTTTAATAAAGGACGGTGCGCTCATGTGTTAGGCCTTCCGTTGAATCGCGTTGCGTATTTGCGCGAGACAACCCCACATATACGCAGACGACGCTGAATCGCCAGGTCCGGTTTATTCGACTATTATCGTGCGTCCTTGTTGGTTTTGATTAGTGCATTTTGGGTAAAAAGGAATACTAGCGTAAATACAATTGAAGGCAGTAATATGCTCAATAGAGCTGTACTGGTTGATATGGCATTATATTCAAGCATTGGCATATTTGTCAGTAGTTGAAGTATTAGAGTACCGAGTAATATGATCAAACCGTCAGTTTGGCTTGCTTTAATATTTTGTTTTTTGAGTAGCACTGCTAATGCGATAGGGATAGCGGTAGCGTATATTATTTCCAGGATGAGCAGTGTTACGTATTGTGTATTATCGTTAGCTAGATTGCGTGTTGCAGATGCTATGGTAAATACGAATATTTCCCATAAAATGAGAATAGATGTAATTATGAGTATTTTATTCTTCTCATTTTTTCTATCATTTTTTGTTGGTGGTTTTTTAGTGAGTTTCAATTTTAAACTGATGAAATTTTCTATGAGAATAGTCCACACAAATGCCGACAAGAGAGTAAAAACGATAACGATAGCTAATGCTGGGCTTTCAGCTTGAAATGATGGAAATGCAGCATCAAGGATGAGTGCGGGCCATTCAGCAATATAGATCGTAATCCACATTGTGATTCCAGAGAGAGATTCAGCAATGGCTGATCCCGGCCATTCAAATACCCAATACGCCGTCAAAAGGAACCAGAGGAGATTTAGCCCAAATAATGTGGAGCTAATAATCGCGAATAGTTTGATGCTTTTTTGGAGCGATTCTTTCATAGACCTTAATATAGTGGTTAAAACTTACCAAAAAAAGGTGTAAAGGTCGACTAGACATCGACCTTTACCTATTTAGCGACCGAGTCGCAGACGTTCCGGATTGTACCTCCGCGGCAGACAGAAGTAGGCGTTGCCGTGTACGGAGTTGTCGTGAACCTGTTCCTTGTGCTGCGTTTAGTATATCCAAGGTAAGTAAAGAGCATATGTGTATATTATTTTAGGTCAAATCCGGTCATTTCCCCAAAGTACGGTGCGTCCATAAGACGTGCTTTTTTGCCTGTCGAGATTTCTTCGATGCCCAAAGAGGAGCCGCCTCTGTCGAAGATGATTCGGTACCCATTAACTGCGATGAGTCCCCTGGGTTGATTCTCGGTGTTTGTTGGTGCCCACGATTTCTTTAAAACAATTTCTGATTCCAGGCTAAGATCCTCTAGTGTTTCCGTCTCTGCATTGTAACTAAAGCGTGCCATTTCTCGTTGTACACGCTCGGGAGGCGTATTTGGGTATTTCGAAGGCACTTCATCATGAATTTCGTTTGATCTTACTCTCAGTATGAATTTATTTTCCTGGGCCGCCCATTCTTGGTCCAAAAAGTAATCTGATGTTTTCCATTCTTTTGGGATTAATGCCTTTATGTCTTTACACTCTCCGAGGGTTTGAAAGTCAAATGATGATGCGCAAAGTCGCTCCTCGCTTGTGTATTTTATGTACCGCTGAGATGGGGCTAAGGATAGGTCAGAGATAAATTCAATATCAGTATCTATCGTGCGTACTTCTTCAGGGGTGATATAGTAAAAAGGATTCTCCACCCTTTTTTGTAGATTGTTCGCATTGATACGACCTGCAATAAGGAGCTCTGTTTCGTTTAGTTTTTCGAATGATGTCGCATCAATTTGGGTACTTACTCTTCCATCGGTACTTACAATGTAGTCTCCAGGCAATACGCCAACCTCTGAACTGTTCCTTACGGTGGTCATGTGTACCAATGCAACGCCATCTGGCCATTCGAAGGCTGAAAGCTCTGTGTCATAGGTGATTGGCGCCGTCGTTGTATCGGTCGTGATTACGAAAAAAAGTAAGGCGAGTATAGTGATTCCTGTGACAGCAGCCGTTATCGCGATTGTTGTGTATTTCTTTTTCATATAGGTAGTTTTCTGGGCTTTTTAACCCTGTGTTTAATAGTAGGATATAGTTATTTAAAAAAAAAATCTAGAGCGGCTCCGATGATGGAGTCGCTCATGCGAGTGTCTTCTGGATGCGTTCTAGCGTCCGAAGCGCAGTCGTTCCGGGTTGAACCGTGCGGGGAGGCAGAAGTAGGCATTTCCGAACTGCCTGTTCGTATGAATCCGCGAGTTCGAACCGCCGTGCCTACGGTGCCAGACCTGCTTCAGGTAGAGCCATGCGTTCGTAGCCGCTCCCGTGCTGGCGACGTTGTAGTCGACCTGGTTTGGAGTCCAGTCCGGGCCCATCCAGAAGCTGACCAAGTTGTCGCCGTCGGGACCGCAGTGCCCCCAGTAGTCCCGGATGTAGCAATTTGGACTCCAGAGGTAACTGTAGTTACCCAGGTAGTTGGCCCACGTGGAGAACATCTCCTGACCATACAGGTAGCCACAGTCCGGCAGTCCGCTGGACCAGCGTGCACCGTCCTCCTCCTGGTTCTCCCAGTCCTCGTACCCGCCCTCGAGTTCTGCCACGAGGTCGATGACGAGCTCTGCGTCGGACCACACGGTGATCGGATCGAGCACCGACTCGTTTTCGGTCTCGTAGTACTCGCGTGCGATCTGCTGGAGCTGAGCGATGGGCAGTCGTCCATCCTCCACCGCGTCGCCGGAGAGCGTGCCCTCGGTCGGGATGCACCCGCCGAGGAAGATGAAGCTGGCGACCAGAACCAGCAGAATCATGCGCAGGCGGCCGGAGCCCACCTGCAAGGTCAAGGAACGTGCGCTCATGGGTTAGACCCTCCGTTGAAGCGCGTTGAGTATTTGTGCAAGACAACCCCGCACAAATCCGTTCTGGGGAGCAGATGCTCGCCAGAGGAGGGATGATGATCTCTTCACCCCTCCTCTGATTGGCATACAAAAACGCCCCTTGTGTGGGACGTCTCTGCGGTCAATTGTATCGCATTTTGCGTGTTGTGCAACTGGATATTCCCAGACGGCGCGACGGCTCTATATCGCCGGGAGGGGGTCGGGAGTGGGTTATTCTGCTATCGATCTAATAATTTCTTTGAGTTCGGGAATGAGGAAGCTACTGTCCGGTCCGTTACCAACACCGCCCTTGAGCATGATGATTGTTCCGCTAGGAAGCGTGGTATATCCGGTCACGAGTGTGTTTACAAGATTCCCACCATTGGAGGATTCTCTGGTATATAGTTTTCCGGTGATGCCGTTTCCGCTGATATCGGCTTCTTCAATAATAGTGTCACTGGAAGGTGCAGTCCCATCATTTTCGTTAGACTCCAGAGACGTGCCTGATGTGAGAAGTTCTTGTACCGATTCGTAACTTTCATGCTCTTCGGTGAATGCATTCACGGTGAGGTATGCTTGGTTTGGGTACGCAGATCCAGATCCCGGGTTATATTGGTCAGGGTCTTGACGGTCGATTTGGACAAGATACTCATTTAGTTCTACGAATTCCGCGCTCCATTGATTTGGAAACGAGAGGCTAAATCCATGCTCTGGATTGACGTATACGCGAGAGTTTTCTCCTGTGGTCACGCTGGCTCCACTTGCTTTACTGATACTACTCACAGATCCGGTGGATTCATCTAATCGATCCATGACCGTTGTTGATTCATCAAGTGTCGTCACTACTCCTTGTTCTTCGGTTGAGTTATCGCTATCTTCATCAACTACAATCATTTCTTCTACGTCGCTGTTTCCCTCTATGGGCACCTCTAATGAGGTTGTGTCATCAGTTGTGAGAACTTCTTCCTTCGATTCCATTATGATGCCTGCGATGCCGATTCCAATGCCTGCTACGATGACAGTAGCGAGTAATATGACGGGTAGATTTTTCATAAGGTAGTTGAAACAATTTAATGTATAAAAAGTAGACCGGAAGCGGGAGGGTGTCAATGTCCCGCGTCCAGTTTTTTTTGAGTATTCTCGGTGCCACCTTCTCAGTAAGAGTAGGCCGCCACTCCACCGCTCGGAGTCCACTTCAGGTACCCGAATTCGAAGTTCTGACGCGTTCCGCCAGAGACGCCATACTCGTTTCCGGTCGGGAATCCGAGCCAGCAGTAGTGCGGACCACCACACAAGTTGTAGTACGCGTAGAAGCCCATGCGTACCAACCACGCGTCGTTCGTGTTGTTGAACGACCCGCACCGGTATCCGGTGCACCCGAGCGCCTGATAGTAGATCGCACCGGGCCCCCACGATCCACCGTTGAAGTACTCGGCGAATCCGTCGTAGTCGACCCGGCTGGCGAGCGGCGTCGTGGACGAACCCACCGTGCTGCTTCCACCGCTAAGGGAAAGGGCGCTGCTGATCTCGCCGTCGTTCCTGCTTTGGTACCAGCTACCGTGCGACAGGTACCCGGTTCGTGCGGCGTTGCTGGCGTAGTACCGGAATCGTGTGCGGATCTGCACGTTGCTGCCGTTCCGCACCTCGAGATGCAGATGGCATCCGGTCGAGCTGCCAGTTGTTCCGATGCGGCCCAGGGCCTGCCCCTGTTCCACCCACTGGCCAGCGGTCACAAAGACCTCGGACATGTGCGCGTAGAAGGACTTGTTCCCATCGGTGCTGTGTCGGAGTCGGACGTACTTGCCGAAGCTGCCGCTGTCGCTGGTGCGAGCTACCTCGACAGTGCCACTGGTGATCGCGATGATCGGTTCGCCGCAGTCGGCGCTTCCGCCACCACCAAGGTTGAAGTCCCAGGCGTTGATGTGGTACGAGGCGTTGTAGGTCGTCGCCTTGTACGTTTCACCGCTGTGGAAGGGGGGGTGGTAGGTCGGCGTGCTGCGAGCGCCCTCACCGTCGCTATTCGACGAATCGAGCTCTTCTTGCGGATCTCCGTTGGCGAACTCGTCGAAGGAGCTTTCCTGGCCGTCAGGAAGGTCCTCCTCGAATTCAGCTTCGTCTGCCGAGTCCTCCTCCCAGTTGTGGTAGAGAATTCCGTTCGTCGGGATGCACCCGCTGAAGGCCATTAGGCCAACGAGCGTTGCGATCAGTGTGTGGCGCAGCAGCAGATTTGCTGTTGTCACCGTCTTTTTGTACGCGTTCATTGATTCCTCCGTGAAACGCGATTGTACAAATGCCTCATGCGATGTATTCGTCATAAGACAGTTGCATCTGGCTAGGCCAGAGGAGGGAAGACCGCTCTGCAATAGTATGCGTCAGCTAGATCTACCCTCCTCTGAGGTGGTTTTAGAAACAAAGAACGCCCTGTTGAGGGCGTCCATCTGCTATGTAGTGTAGAGCGCTTCGTTCGATGGCGCAACTACCACTTACACACTTGTTATTCACTTGTGGTCAGACGGCTGACGGCGTTTTTACTCGGTCCACTCAAGACTGTTTACGATTTCGTCGAACTCATCGAAGAGGTCTTTGAGATCCTGCTCGGCATCTCCTGAGAGAGTTCCTTTTGGTGTTACAAGTCCATCTGGTCGTCCTTGTGGATATAGAGAGTGAAAAAGCACCTCTGGGTTAACGACAATAATGAGTAGTTCATCGTTAGGTGTGAGCACGGCATATTCTTTCACAAACAGCCCGCCCTCTGTGCCTCCATAGTAGAAGTACGCTCGAGCTCCATTTTCTAGGGTGGTAACAGGCACGACTAGATCAGCGCTTAGTTGCCATTTCGTTGTTGTCGCGGTTCCTTGTAGGTCGCTTACAATTGCGTCGTGCTCTGCAACCGTTGATCCGATTTGCGCTGGGCCGTTTTCTGCTTCATCTAATACATGTGCTGCTCTGTCAGTAACATGCGCTTGTACGAATCTGTTTGAATCGTTATTTGCTGTAGCGGTAGTGCCAGGCGCTGTCCAGTCAGATGGAATGCTCAAGGCGTAGCCGTCTTCGCTGTTTGTGTATAGCGTGTTTCCGCTTGTGTCTCTCGTATTTTCAACGACCTCATCATCTTCTTCTACACCCTCTGTTGTTTTTTCAATTCCTTCTTTTTCGTCCGCGTCCTCTGTTACTTCCACATTTGTTTCCTCTAGGACATCCTCTTCGTCTAGCGCTCCATTGACCACTACCATTTCTTCTACATCGTCACCGAAAATAGCAGGTACCGCGAGTACAGTTGGAGTTGTGTCCGTTTTTTCCTCGGATTCTGTTGTGACACTAGCGATGGCAATTCCGAGGCCGACAATGATGACAGCAACAGCTAGACCGATGAGAATATGTTTCATATGGAAGTTTTCATTTTTATTAATGGGTCGTCCCAGTCTTTTTATTCAATCCACTCAAGGCTATTTACTATCGTGTCGAATGTCGCAAAGAGGTCGATGAGTTCTTGTTCTGCATCTTCTGATAGTTCACCTCGTGGAGTAATGAGGCCTGACTGTCGACCGTCCGGGTACAGACGTTCATGCAGTTCGTTTGGACTTACATGCATTTGAAGTAATTCATCTTCAGGGGTCAGGACGGTGTACTGTTTTACTATGTAAGAGCCTGGCCCGCCACCGATGTAAACACCGGCTCTACTACCATTTTCCAATACCGTGACCGGAAGTACGATGTTTGCGCTATCGGTCCAGATAGTTGTTGTCCCGGTTCCTTGTAAGTCGCTGATAACAGTGTTGATGTCAGCAAGGTAGGGTGCTGGTGATGGCACGTCTCCCTCTTTTCGTGCTTCGTCTTTGTTCACGAGACTTGCGTTCACTAATGTGTTCCATCCTTCTAGAGTAGCTGGTTCTACGCCTGGTTGGCTCCATCCTTCTGGTATAGATAGGCTGAATCCTGCGACTTCGTTGGTATAGAGCGTATTGCCATCTGCGTCCGGTACTCCAGCTACAATGTCTTCTTCATCTGCCTCGTCGGTAATGCCTTCGTCCGTAGTGGTGTCATCTGTTGTTTCTTCTGGATCTGCGTCGTCTTCCTCAACAATGTCTGTGCGAGCGATTGATTGTACGAGCTCTCGGTAGTATTGGTAGGAGCGTATGTCAGATACAGAAGCGGCCTCTTTAGGAAGTCCTTCCTTTAGTTCTGTAATGAATGCGTCGATTAGTGTCTCGCTTTCTGCTGAGTCATACAGGTGTGTCACGTCAAACGGAAGTGAGATGATCACATAATCTTTATCTAGAAAGAATTCCGTAATCGCAACAACAGAGAGGCTGGAGGTATCACGTTGTACATTGATCACGGCTGTGAATCCGTTTATTCGGGTTGCGTCCTCGTCTGTGTCAATTGCTTCTCGTCTGGCATCGAGATCTGCTTGAGTAAGCGTCAGTGGCGTATTGTCGTTGAATTCGCTTGGCGCTGTTTCGTAATCAGCAATTCGTACTTTAATAGAGGTGCCATCTGCGGTTTCTACGTACCACTCAAGCGGTGCAACTTTGTTCAGGTCCCAGTCAGATGGGTAGTCGAATGATAACGGTGCGACATCGAACTCAGCGCGTTTCCATTCATCGGTCTCGATAGGATCATCGAGTGCATCGACGCTGAGTACCATTTCTGCATCTGCAGTGTCTACGATCTCTTCCAGGGCAGCAGTGTCGATCTCAACACGTGTTTGCGTTGCTTCTTGGGTCTCTTGAATTTGAGTAATCCGTAGCAGCACATAGATCAGTAGCCCAAAAAAGAGGGCTCCAATTATTGCGAGCGAAATAAACCGTGGTCCTTTTTTCATGTCCATATTTTTTTCTTTATTGATTGGTCATAGTATACCTTGAAAAATGCATTGAATAAAGCGCCTGGTTTTGGTATAGTAGTCGCGATGAAAACTGTATCGAATATAGAAAATCTAGAGCCGGCCGATGAGCGAGAGCATCCTCGCGTTGTCATTGTTGGCGCGGGGTTTGGAGGAATGTCTGCGGCGCTCGAATTCGCACGATTGAAAAAGAAATTTAGAAAGGATCAGGAATTTGAGGTCGTATTGATCGATAAAAATGATTTTCAACTATTTACCCCTGATTTGTATGAAATCGCTAGTGCTTCACGTGAGATTGAGAACGAGCAGGACTTAAAAGACGCCGTTTGTCTCGATGTTCGTGTCGCGCTCGGTCAACAGTCGATCGGGTTTATTAAGGGTGATGTGGAGCGGATTGATACAAACGCGCAGGTGGTTCATACGCATAAGGGAGAGGTTCACTACGATTATCTCGTAGTCGCGTTGGGCAGTAATGCGCATTACTATGGCATCAAAGGCATGGAGGAGAATTCGATCGCTCTAAAGAATATCAATGATGCGGTGGCCATTCGGTCGGAGGTGCACCGGTTGCTTGCAGAGAAAGATGATGTGCATGTGATTATTTGTGGTGCCGGACCGGCCGGTGTTGAGGTTGGGGCTGAGATGCGCGTAGCATGTAAGAGTCTTAACGAAAAGAAGTGTCCGGCTATTACTATTGTGGAGGGGAAGTCGTCGGTGTTGCCTCCGTTTCCTCAGCGTGTCCAACGCAAGGTGGCAAAACGGTTGAAGAGCTTAGGTGTTCATGTGAAAACCGATTTTTTTATTGAGAATGCGGAGAAGGGAAGGCTTACCTCGAAAGAGGGCGATGTGTTGGAGGGTGATTTGATTGTATGGACCGGTGGCGTTAAAAGCTCTGCGTTATTAGATGATTGCTCCATGACTTTGAGTCCGCATGGTCAGATTCCGGTAAACCGCACGATGCAATCAAAAGAGAAGAAAAATGTTTTTGTAGTGGGGGATTGTGCTGAGGTAGAGGTGTCTGCTGGCTCGTACTGTCCGCAGACGGCGCACGAAGCGGTTCTTCAGGGTCCGATTGCCGCGAGAAATATCTGTAATTTGTTGTTAGGCAAAAAAATGAAAGACCATCAACTCAAAGAGGTTGGGTATGTTATTACGCTTGGTGGAAAAAAGGGGATTATCAGCTTTGATAATGGATTTGTTTTAACAGGACGCATTGGATGGGTGGTTCGTAAATGGATTGATTTCCGACATTTTCGATCTGTGCTACCGTTCATGCATGCCTGTTCGGTGTGGTACAAAGGAGTCAAGGTAATGACTAAAAACGACTAATATGAAAACGATTCGCGAATTAGTATTGAGGGACCGATTGGTATTTATCCGCTGCGATTTTAATGTCCCGTTTGATGACGAGGGGAATATTAGTGATGATGCTCGTATCAAGGCGACGCTGTCGACAATCGAGTATGCGGTGCAACAAGGTGCGCGAGTGGTGCTCGGTTCTCATATGGGGAGACCTAAGGGAAAGGTGGTTCCAGAGTTGAGTTTGCAACCGGTGGCAAATCGTTTGCACGAACTATTAGGTCAAGATATCCACTTTGTGCCCGATTGCATTGGTGATGAAGCAAAGAAGCGAAAGAAAGAATTGAAGCGTGGTGAGATTTTGTTGCTTGAAAATCTGCGTTTTTATGAATCCGAGACGAAGAACGATCTCCATTTTGCGGAGCAGCTTGCTGAGGGCATAGACGTATTTGTGCAGGAGGCGTTTGGTGCGCTCCATAGAGCACATGCGTCGACAACCGGATTACCGTCATTGGTGTTTGATAAGGGCATCGGGTTTTTGGTAGAAAGTGAGCTTGAGGCATTGGATAAAATTGTTGGAAATCCAAAACAGCCGTTTGTGGTGGTGGTTGGCGGATCGAAGGTGTCGGATAAAGTAGATGTTATTAAAAATTTGGCGCCACACGCTGATATTGTGTTGACCGGAGGAGGAGTGGCTAATGCGTTTGCTAAAGGACTAGGGTATGATGTCGCGAATTCGCTGGTTGAGAGCGATTCCGTGAGCAAGGGCCAGAAGGGTGTCGATTTTGCACAGGTGGCTGCCGGTATCTATAAGGAGTTTGAATCGAAAACACCAGACATCAAAATTGAAGGAATGGGGGAGTTGAGTACTATTCAGTTGCCGCTCGATTTTGTTGCGGCTGCAAGTATAGAGGAGGGTGCAGAGACAAAAATTGTTGAACTTGGTGGAGAGGTTCCTGAAGGATGGATGTTCTTGGATGTTGGCCCAAAGACGCAGCAGCTGTATAAGATGATTCTGGAACAGGCGAAGACTATTTTTTGGAATGGGCCGTTGGGTGTGTTTGAGATGGATGCGTATGCGGGCGGGTCACAGGTAGTTGCACAGGCCGTGGCTGACTCAGAGGGATATGCGGTATTGGGCGGAGGCGACACGGAAGTGGTGACGCAGAAATTTGGATTAAAAGGACAGTACTCACATGCCTCTACCGGGGGTGGCGCGAGTTTAACGTATTTAGCTGAGAAGCCGATGCCTGGCTTGGATGCACTTGATTAATCTTTGAATGAATATGAAATTACAATCACTACAGGCACGAGAGGTACTTGATTCACGCGGTAATCCAACTGTTGCGGTTCGTGCAACGCTGGAGGACGGCACAACTGCGGAGGCGATGGTGCCATCTGGTGCATCCACCGGTGTACATGAAGCGTTGGAGCTCCGTGATGGAGATGATGCACGGTATGGAGGAAAGGGCGTGTTAAAGGCGATCGCTAATGTGCACGACAAGATTTTTCCAGCGGTGAAGGAGTTGGATGTTACGGACCAGCGGGGTATGGACAAGACGATGCTTGACCTCGATGGAACAGAAAACAAATCTGAGCTGGGTGCGAATGCCATTTTGGGAGTGTCATTGGCCGTGGCACTTGTGGCCGCCAAAAGCAAAGCAGTTCCTTTGTACCAGCATATTCGTGAGGCATTTGATTTACAGCTCGATGAGTATGTGTTCCCTCAGCCGATGATGAACATTATCAACGGCGGTGAGCATGCGAACAACGGTTTAGATATTCAGGAGTTTATGGTGGTGCCGCAGCATGAGAAGTTTGCTGATCGTGTCCGCATTGGCGCCGAGATCTTCCATGCATTGAAGAAAATTCTAGATGAGGATGGTCACTCGACCGCTGTTGGTGACGAAGGCGGTTTTGCGCCAGACTTAGGCGAAAATGAGCTTGGGTTGATGATGATCTCGAAGGCGGTGAAGGCTGCCGGGTATGAGCTAGGCAAAGATGTGTTTACCGCATTGGATGTCGCTGCTTCCGAGTTTTATAATGAGGAGACCGGCAAATATACCTTTGATAAGGAGGAGTATCCCGCAGATGAAATCGCTCACATTTTACGTGGATGGATTGATCCGTTTTCATTAGTTATTGTTGAAGATGGTCTGGATGAGGATGACTGGGATGGATGGCGAGAGATGACCGGCATGATCGGTGATCGAGTCGCGTTGATTGGAGACGATCTGTTTGTGACTAATTCAAAACGGCTGCAGGAGGGGATTGATCAAGGTGTTGGAAATGCAATTTTGATTAAACTAAATCAGATCGGTTCGTTGTCTGAAACCATCGACACGATTCAATTGGCACGCGAGAATAACTACAAAGTTGCGGTGTCCCACCGTTCTGGAGAGACAGAGGACACAACCATCGCTGACCTCGCTGTTGCTGTGAATGCCGATTACATCAAGACCGGTTCATTGTCGCGATCCGAACGAACCTCGAAGTACAACCGCTTGATGGCGATTGAGGAAGAGTTGGCTGTTTAGTTGGCATGACGCCATCAAATTGCATTATTATTCACGGCTGTCCCTCGACCGCGGATGATTTAACTTATGCGAGTCACTGGATTCCGTGGGTGAAGAACAGACTTGCTGCTGCTGATGTTCCGACCGAGGTTCCGTTGATGCCGACGCCGTGGAATCCTCGATATACAGAGTTCAAAAAAGAGTTTGATCGTGTTATTTCGCTTGTTTACCAAAAGAATGATCTGGTGTTGGTGGGCCACAGCTGTGGCGCTTCCTTTTTGGTGCGGTGGTTAGGGGAGACAAAAAAGAAGGTCTCTAAACTGATCCTCGTCGCGCCATGGAGGGTGGATACAGCGGGGGATGTCGGGCGTGACGAGTTTTACGGTTTTGACATTGACCCAACTATTCGTGATCGTGTTGGAGAGATTACGTATTTCACATCTGATAATGAGGAGCAAGAAGGAAAAGAGAGTTTGCGCATATTCTATGACGTGCTTGGAGGAGAGGTGATCGACCTCCCAGGGCATGGTCATTACACGTTTGACGACATGGGAACTGAGCAGTTTCCGGAATTAGTTAAAGAGATTGTAGAAAAAAACATATGAACATCATTCGAAAATCAGAAACCCCGACCGCGCAAAAGCCGGAGAGTTTTACGCATTATTACTTGCGTGATGAGTACGAGCTCATGCTTATCGAACAAAAGCCTCATTCGATTCAAACATGGCATCATCACGAGATCCTTATTGAGTCGATGTTGATTATCGACGGTGAGCTTGTTGCGTTGTGGAAAGAGGATGGCGAACAAAAAGAAGACCTTGTTAAGGCCGGTGATTTTATTGAGACAGGAAATTTTCCTCATACATTCAGGAACGATACCGACGAAACCGTACGTTTTGTTGTTTGCAAGATTGTACCTACCGGTGTAAATACCAGAGAAATTCGCAAAAACGACAAGGTCATCGACGAATAATTTGAAAGGGCACTGAGAAGCGGCATGTACCGCGTTCTTGTGATATACTGTAGTTATTCTCACCTATTGAGACCCTTTTGGGTGTATGACAAATAAAGATAAATCACTACAAAAAGAGAGTACATCCGGGGCACCGGTTGCGGCACCAGAAACCGCTGTTTTTGCGACCGGTCCGTCATTGAAGGTCGCTCCAGAAACCGACGCGCCCAAGCCTGAGCGTAAGGTGAGAAGCTCCTCTCGAAAGGCCGGTTCATATACACCGCTCGTGCTATTGGTTCTCGACGGATGGGGAATCGCTCCGTCAGAAAAAGGAAACGCGATCGCTCTTGCAAAAACGCCGAACATGGACCGCCTCATGAATGAGTATCCAACGGCTGTATTACATGCATCTGGCGAGATGGTGGGATTGCCACCAAATGATATGGGGAACTCCGAGGTAGGGCATTTGAACTTAGGCGCCGGTAAGATTATCTACCAACACCTTCCCATGATCAACCATGCCATCGGTGATGGTACATTTGCGAAGAACAAGGTGTTACTTGATGCGCTCGCAGAGGTGAAGAAGAAGGACTCAAAGCTGCACATTGTGGGATTGGTGAGTGATGGCGGCGTTCATGCAAGTCAGGAGCACTTGTATGAGTTACTACGTATTTGTCGCGACAACGAACTGCAAGGAAGGGTGAATGTGCACACTATTTTAGATGGTCGAGATACCGGTAAGAATAGCGCGCTCCAGTTTATTGCGAAGTTGGAAACGAAGATGTTGGAGTACGGGATCGGTCGGATCGCTACGTTGGCCGGGCGTTTTTTCTCTATGGACAGAGATAATAATTGGGACCGTATTGAAAAATCGTACAACGCCATGCGGCATGGTCGTGCCGCATCGATGACCGATAGTCCGTTGAAGGCACTAGAACAAAGCTATCGAAATGCGATATATGATGAGGAGTTTGAACCCACGGTGGTGACCGACCTCGATGGAGTGCCGATTGGGACTATTGAGGATGGCGACGTGATAGTGTTTTTTAATTATCGCGCAGATCGTGCGCGTCAACTGACAAAAGCGCTCGCTCTCCCTGGATTTTCAAAATTTGACCTTGGTCAGCCGTTGCAGAACACTATTATGGTTACCATGACAGAGTATGAAAAGAATCTACCTGTGCGTATTGCGTTTGAGCCAGATCATATAGAGATGCCGGTTGGGAAGGTGGTTGCCGAGGCTGGATTGTCGCAGTTGCGCATTGCAGAAACAGAAAAGTATGCGCATGTCACTTTTTTCTATAACGGTGGATCGGAAGAGCAGTACGAAAATGAGGAGCGCGTGTTGATTCAGAGTCCTCGTGTGAAGTCCTATGCAGAAACTCCCGAGATGTCCGTTGTTGAGCTGTCGGAGCGGCTTATTCAAGAGGTGGAGACAAATAAATATCAGTTTGTGTGCGCTAATATTGCCAATGCGGACATGGTGGGACATACGGGCGATATGGTTGCTGCCACCAAGGCGGTAGAGGCAGCAGATGTGGCGATCGGGCGGATCGCAGACGCAGTGCTTGGTATGGGAGGAACGCTCGTCATTACCGCTGACCATGGCAATACAGAAGATATGTTCAATGAGCAGACCGGCGATGTCGTCAAAGAGCATTCTACTAACCCGGTGCCAATCATTATGTGTAACTCGCTCTTGAAAGAGCAGCGAGAAAGCTGGCCAGCGGTTGTGGAGGGTGATCTATCTCGAGTGCAACCGGTTGGGGTGCTGTCTGACGTGGCACCAACTGTGTTAAGATTACTGGGTCTGGACATTCCTCCGGAGATGACTTCAAGAAGCTTAATACGATAGAGTATGGCGACAAAGAAAAGAAAATTCGATGTGATCACCGTTGGGAGCGCTGTACGCGACGTGGTTTTTTATACTGACGAGGTAGAGGTTATTAATAACCCAAAGAAAGACCCAACGAAGAAGAAGTTGTTCACGGTTGAGTTCGGGGCAAAACTACGTAGTGAAGATGTTATTTTTTCATTTGGCGGGGGCGGGTGTAACACCGCTGTCAATTTTGCCGGCCTTGGATTACGAGCAGCGGCGTTAACCGCGGTTGGTGATGATTTTGACGGTGTGGCAATTCGCCAGCATCTCGAGTCCAAAGGCGTCAACACTGATCTGCTGATTACATGCGGCATGCGAACCGGTTTTTCATTTTTGCTAACAGATAAGAAAACAGGCGAGCATACAGCACATGTCTATTACGGTGCTGCTGGAAAGGTGGCTGCGTCTCGAGAGCAGCTGGCAAAGCATCCGACCAATTGGTACTACATGTCCTCGTTCAATACGCCAAAGTGGAAGGTGGTTGTAGGGAATGTACTATCGACCGGTGCGAATGTTGCTTGGAATCCGGGCGGGCGTCAGTTGGAGGCTGGCTATGTTGGGCTGAAGCGATTCTTTCCGAAGCTGACGGTCTTTAATGTGAATATGGACGAGGCAACCGAGTTGGTGATGTCGCATCCGGACATGAAAGGCGTCGCTGTCTCAAAGAGTCATAAAAAACTGTTAGAGATTATTCAGTCATGGGGACCGCAGATTGTGATTATTACTGACGGGAGAAAAGGATCCTTTGCCTATGATGGTGAAAAGCATTACTTTCAGAAGACACCGTCCGATAAGCCGGTAGACACGACCGGTGCAGGTGATTGTTACGGATCCTCGTTCGTTGCTGGTCATATCCGTTACAAGGGAGATATTCAAAAAGCAATGAAGTTAGCGACCACGAATGCGACACACCTTGTGCATGAGATCGGAGCGCAGAACGGTCTTCTCACATGGAAGCAGCTTCCGGCATCACTACGAAAACGATGACAGTCGAGTGGCGCGGACCGCTCACGGAGCGTGTTAAGAAAATTATGGAAGAAGCAGGGTACCATGATTTTATTGACCCCAATACAAAGAAGCTGAGTTATATTTCGCGACTGGGGACCGGGTTCTACCCGCGCTTTCATGTGTATGTAAAAAAGGAAGAGGCAGAACATACGTCATTGGATATTCATCTCGACCAAACAAAGGCGGTTCGGGAGGGACAGACCGCGCATGCGGGTGAGTATGACGGCCCTCAGGTCGAAGGAGAAGCACAACGGTTACTTCGGTGGCTCGCGTACTATGGCCAAACCTCATAAATACTGCTATAGTATTTTCGATATACTTATACAATGGCAGTGACTAAGAAGAGACCACTCATTTTTGCCGGCCGAGAGAGTCGGACCTTTGCACGGAGAGTTGCAAAGCAGCTTGAGCTCCCCTTAGGAAAAGTAGAAGTTGCCACATTTTCAGATCTTGAGACCCATGTGATTGTTGAAGAGGATGTGAAGGGTCGAGATGTATATATCATTCAGGCCACCTCGATGCCGGCCAACGAAAATTTGATGGAGTTGTTGATTATGACGCATGCGTTGAAATCAATGAAACCGAAACGTATTACGGCTGTCATGCCGTTTTTTGGATATCGTCGCCAGGAGAAAACAACGGTGAACGGTGAATCGCTGACATTTGAGTTGGTGGCAAAGATTCTAAAGACAGCTGGAATTACCCGTGTCCTGACAATGGATCTCCATAAACACCGTAGTTCAAAGTACTTTACTGATGTTGGTATTATTTCCAAGGAGTTACGCGCATTCGAGACTATCGTGGCATACTTTCGTCGCAAAAAGCTCGAAAACTTTGTTATTGTTGCTCCTGACAAAGGAAGTATCCCTGAGTCCGAGCGTTATGCACGGGCGTTGGGAGTTCCGCTGGTAAAGGCGTATAAGCATCGGTCAAAACGTGATCAGGTGGTGTTTGACTCTATCGAAGGAGAGGTTGCGGGAAAAAATGTGTTGATTATCGATGACGAGGTGAATACCGCCGGTACGCTTTGTGGTGTGGTTGATCTGTTGAAGAAAAAGAAGGCGCGTAGCGTGTATTTTGCATGCACACATGCTGTGTTGTCCGGACCGGCCATCGAGAGGCTAAAAGCATCTAGGATTCGACAGGTAGTGATAACCGATACTATCTACCTGGAGCCGGAAAGACGAATCAAGAAGATCAAGATTCTTTCAGTTGCGCCGCTGATAGCAGAACAGATTTCCAAATGGACCAAGCGCAAGTAAAAAAGACCGAAACACCGACAGCACTCCCGACGCTCCCATCGAAAGGGGAGTGTTTTCAGTATTGGGATGAGTATCATACTCCATCACATATTCGAGAACACATGAAGATGGTTGCGCGTGTGGGAAAGTACCTCGCTACCCGCTTGAAGTCGGCCGGAGAGGATGTTATAGTGGATCTGGTTGATCGCGCTTGTCTACTACACGATACTGTTCGTGTTACTGACTGGGATACACTGTCATTTGAGCAGTTTCCTTACGAGCCGACGCAAGATGAAATTACAGCCTGGGAGGAGCAGAGGGGACGATTCCCTTCTACCACCCCTCACGCAGATGTAAATTTTCAGATCTTTCAGGGTAGGTACCCAGAAATGGCCGAACTGATACGCACGCACAGCATTAGCGACGCACCGAAAGTGCGTGGCTGGGAGGCGCTGCTCGTGAACTACGCTGACCGTCGCGTTGCACACGATCGTATTGTGACCGTTGAAGAGCGCCTTGAAGAAGGGCATCAGCGGTACAGCCGCACATCTAAAATACCGTTGGAGCGAGATCCAGATATTGTTATCGCCATCCAACGCATGGAGCAGGTGATTTATGATCGGCTCGATGAAGATCCGGAACAGTTGTATGACAACATTAGAAACACAAAAGAAGAAGAAACCGAAACGTCCTAAGGTCCCTGTCGTCAGAGTTCCTAGTGGTGAAAAAAAATCAATCAAGAGGGTCACGAAGCCCACGCCACAACCGATCGCACAGCAGCTGCAGAAAAAAGATTCTACAAAAAAACGACGACGTCGTAGGAAAAAGAAATCGAATCAAAAAGTTGAGCTCTCTAAGAGTGTTGGGGCGGTTGTTTTAAATACAAAAAATCAGGTACTGCTCGTGTTTCAGAGTAAAAATAAGTATTGGGAGTTTCCAAAGGGAAAAACTGAGGGCGGAGAACGAGAGCTTGAAACCTTGAAGCGAGAAATTGAGGAAGAAACCGGGATTACCAAATTTCGGATCGCAAAGGATTTTCGCCGCGTCATGCACTATGATTTTCAGTACAAGGGCAAGTTGATTAAGCGACGGGTGGTCTATTTTTTGATAAAGACACAAGAACAGGTTACAATTTCAGATGAACATACGGAATATGTATGGCTTAATTTGGATCGTGCAAAAGAACGTCTTAAGCACAAGAATCAGTCGGTGTTGATTGATGACGTAATAAAACGCCTCAAAAAATGAAAACGAAAATCACAGATGAGGAATATCGCTGGAGTGACCCCAAGGAAGCACCTGCAGATTTAATAGAACGATTCCCGGAGCTTCCAGCGGTGGTGGTGCAGTTATTGTCGCACCGCGAGATTACTGACCAGGCTAGTGTTGATGGGTTTCTGAATCCCGATTATGGCCAGGACACCCATGATCCGTTCCTGTTTAGGGATATGCGGAAGTTGGTTGATCGCGTAAAAGAGGCTGTTGATAAAAAACAGAATGTTGTCGTGTACGGTGATTATGATGCTGACGGTGTGTGCTCGAGCTCTCTGCTGGTAATTGTGCTGCGTAAGATTGGGTTGGATCCTGGAATCTATATTCCTCATCGCGATACAGAAGGGTATGGTCTGAATATGGGCTCGGTGCAGAAGTTGGCTGACGACGGAACCGATCTTATTATTACCGTCGATTGTGGTATTTCAAATAAAGAGGAGGTAGAGAGGGCCGTTGAGTTAGGCGTGGATGTTATTATTACCGATCATCATTCTGAGCCAACCGAGCTTCCGAATGCGGCATTGGCAATACTCGACGCAAAAGTAGAAGCAGAGACCTACCCGTTTGAATATTTAGCTGGCGTTGGCGTGGCGTTCAAAGTCGCGCAGGCGTTGATTCAAGAGTATGAGTTAGGAGAGTCATTCGAGAAATGGTTATTGGATTTGGTTGCTATTAGTACGGTGACCGATTTTGTGGAGTTGATAGGGGAGAATAGAGTGTTATTGAAGTATGGGTTAGTGGTATTGCGCAAAAACCGGCGCGTTGGGTTGAAGCATTTATTGGAGGTGATGGCTGTTGACCCGGCTTCTGTGGATGAGATAACGATTGGGTTTAAGATTGGTCCACCAATCAATGCGGCCGGGCGTATGGATCATGCGAATGCGGCATTTGAGTTGATGGTAGAAGAGAACGAGGTCGAGGCACAGTCGCTGGCTCTCAATCTTTCCAAGACCAATAAGGAACGTCAGGCGGTATCACGCGAGATGGGAAAACAGGCGATGGTCCAGGCCGAGGAGCAGAAGGACGAGCAGTTAATTATTGTTGAGTCAGACGATTGGCCTCTTGGGTTGGTAGGTCTTGTTGCTGGACAGGTGTCGAGCCGGTATCAACGCCCGGTCTTTGTTGTAACAAAAATGGGTGGTGATATTGTCGGGTCCGGTCGTTCTATTGAGCAGTTCAATTTGGTGGACGGGTTGCAGTCGATGGATGAGTTGTTTGATAAGTATGGAGGACATGCGATGGCATGCGGATTTACCTTAAAAGGGGAGTCGGAGTTTGCAGATTTTAAAACGCGTATGCGTGCTCGTGCGAAAGAGTTCCTGGAAGGTGCCGATTTGCGTAGGACGCTGAACATCGAGGCAGAGCTTTCATTGGCGAAGACCGATTGGGATTTGGTTTCTATTTTGGAGCAGTTTAGTCCGTTTGGGCAGGCGAATCCGCAGCCGGTATTTGTAACAAAGGCTGTATCTGTTGTGGTGCTTTCAGCGGTTGGCAAAAAAGCCGATCATCTACGTATGACCGTTGAGCAAGACGGAACAAAGCGACCTTGCATTGGGTTTGGATTGGGTGAATGGGCAGACAAGCTTAAACCTGGCGATCTAATCGACTTGGCTTTTACAGCTGGTATTAACGAGTGGAACGGGAATCGAGAGATTCAATTAGAGCTAAAGGATGTACGACGACATGAAAGTTAAATTGTTTACAGACGGTGGCTCGCGCGGAAATCCTGGGCCTTCCGGAATTGGTGGAGTTATTTATACAATGGAGGATGAGCTCCTCGCAGAAGTTTCTGAGTTTATTGGACATGGGACAAATAACCAGGCTGAGTACTTGGCATTACTGCGGACACTAGAAAAGGCAGAAGAGTTGGGTGCCATAGAGGTAGAGTGCTATCTTGATAGTCAGTTGGTAGTCCGTCAGATGAATCGTGAGTACAAAGTGAAGGATGCGAAGTTACGTGAGATTTTTATTCAGATTCACAATGTGGTCGTCCGCATAGGCCATGTCACATTCACGCATGTGTATCGTGAATTTAATACCGCCGCTGACGAGCAGGTCAATATAGCAATCGATAGGGCGTTGGAATAGATAAGCGCGGGGTCCCTTTGCGAAACAACGATATTGTTGCAACTGCAGGATTAGCCCTTCCACGTGTTATGGATATTCGATAGTGTTCAGATTCAAGTCACTGAATCTATGCACAGGATACGCGGCATCTTTCACCGTATATACCTTCTTGTGTAGTGCTTAATATATCTTTGGACAAAAACCATAGCCTTTATGATAGGAGATTGCCATATCAATTATTTTTTCAGAAAGAAATGGCTTTAGGGCTAGTAGGGGTTTTTCGTCTATACTGTATAGAAAATCTACACAAATCCAATTTTTAACATTTCCTTGGTATGTGTCGTGATTTTCCTCTAGTTCGTTAATAAATTCTGCAACTCGTGTTAGGAAAATATGATTTTTTTCGATCTTTTCTTCGTCGGGCAAAATTTCCGTATTGAGCCATGCTGAAAGTTGTCCAAGTACAGCCCCTTTAGATTTTCTCATTTCGTTCATTGAATATATAGAAAAATCACTGAACTCAGGAAATTTCCTGTACATTTCATTTACCACATTCTTTTTTTGTCCTTTTTGCATTACACGTTTGGGTTACATAGTACACGCGATCGGTTTCGGTGTTGTTGTAGTAGATAAAATCATATATCGTTTGCGCGTGAGGCGCAGTTGTGAAACGAGACTGCGATATGCTGAAAGCATAACATCGTAGCCGAAGTGGAGCAATTGTCGACTAGGCGCTGTTATGTGTAGTTGAAAAAATTATACGTAATTATTATCTATAAGCTAGCCTCTCCCTTCAGATGACAAGTAATTCAAAGTGAAGGATGCTGGGTTACAAGAGATATTTCTTCAGATTCACAATGTGGTCGTGCATATAGGATGGGTGACATTTACGCATGTGTATCGTACGTTTAATACAGTGGCGGATGAACAGGTCAATATTGCGATAGATGCGGCTCTGAAAAGCTGACTAGACCTTGACTTTTTGGGTCTTTTCTTGTAGGTTCAACAGTCATTTTGCATAGGTAGAATGCGCTCTTTTGCATGGAAAAGTTCCGCTAATAGCTACCGGACCTATCCCTGTATTTGTGATCTTTAATGGTCTTTTTTGACGTGTTGTTTTATCATGGCGTTTTTTGGAACCGCTTTGCACATTGCTCTTTATTAAGAGCTTGGTGGTGTGTAGTGCGGTTTTGGAAAGCGCTCATAGTGAGCACGGGTCAATAAGACAGATCCAGCGCGCTAGCGCTGGAGAGAGGATTGCAGATGAGTTTCTTCAAGTTCGCGCCGGCGATGTTCCTGATCGTTTTGGGTTTCGGCCTGCAGACACAAGGGGCGTACGGTGCCACCATGATGGGGGGCATCGACGGCTGGGAGGACTGCACCACCGGGGTGCAGGTCGCCTTCCAGACCGACTACACCCAGCACTACTTCGTGGTGGACGGTGGTCACAACGGACCGGAGGTTCCGATGGGTCGTGCGACGCGGTTGCCGGACAACGGTACGCTCGTTCACTTCCGTGGGTATCTGGCTGCGGGAACGGAGGTCGATCCGGTGACCGGGGTTGAGGTCGATCAGCCGATGAAGTTCGGCCGGTGGATCGCCGACACGGTGCTCCAGCCGGGGTGCTACGTCATCCGCGGGATGTCGCCGACCCACTACGGCGGTAACGGGTACTTCGAGGTTCTCGAGCTCCCGACCTACCGTCACGTCGACGTCCACTTCCGGCTAGGGTACTCGCAGGACCACTGGGTCGTTGCGCCGAACCGGTTCGAGGAGGCGCCGGCGTTTCCGACCACCGGTCGTGCGACGTCCTCGGTGGACCGGTACACCGGCGACAGGATGGTCTGGGTGAAGGATCCGGACCTCGGCATGGGCTTCCAGTGCGGTGCCAACGCGATCATCCAGATGATCGGGACCGCGGGAGAGGAGTACCTACTAGCGAAGGTCGAGGCGGTCGACGGCAGCCACGTTCGGGTGACGCCGGACGAACACATGGTGCTGACCCGAGAGCACGAGGACGCCACTGGGCAGGAGATCAACTGGGAGATTCCCTTCTCGCTGGAGAACGGGTGCTACCAGATGGTGATCCACCTGGAGGTCGACGCCAACCGGCACAACTCCTACGCCAACCTGTTTCGGTGGGAGGCGTTCGAGAAGCCGGAGGGCGGTGCGCGTGAGCTTCCGCCCGGAGGCTGGATGAAGGTCAGGGGGTTCTACCTGCACTCGCTGATGGCCGGTGGAGAGTACCTGCCGTACCGCCTCGGTGGAGGAGTTCCGGATCCGTGGATCAGTCTGCGGCAGAAGGAGACCGATGAGTTCCTGCGGCAGGCCGAGGAAGATCGGAGCCGGCCTCGGTTCCGTGTCGCCACGTCCAATCCCGGGAGCGCCTCCGAGTAGAACGCGGAACATCCATGTACGGCTGCGACGTGTCATCAATGACAGATGACGCTCGTGGCCCTCTTTTTTTACCCAGCATTCGGAAACCGGGCATTTGTCCACAATTACTTGACTTTTCACTCAATTTCTTGTAGTATCTGCTGAGCAGAATGCTCACAGGAAGGCGGTTTTTAGCCTGATTTGTGGGCTATTGATAACGAAATATCCTGGATAGCTACTTGCGGCTTCGGTCGTAAGAGGAAAGTCCGACCACCGTCCGGCGTGCGTGCATGTCGGTCATGGGTAGTTGCTAACGGCAACCCGGAAATAACAGAGCGTAGACGCGGGGATTCTGCGTTTGTGCTCTACGTAAACCGAGGGAAAGTGCCACAGAGACGATACTAGCTGCTTCGGCAGTGAAAGGTGAAAAGACACGTAGTGTGCTCCTGCTTTGGCAGACAGTGCTACATGTGTTCCCGGCTGGTGACAGTCGGTTGATGGTAAACCCTACCTGGTGCAACCCGTATGGGGCTCGAGCGGTCGTGCGAACGATCGCCTAGATAGATGGCTATCTGTTGCGTTCGCGTAACAACAAAAGTCGGCTTACAGGGATGTTTCAAAAAATAGCTCACAAATGAGGTTATGAAAAAAGCTGAACTGACGTTTGGTGCCCTACTGGTACCGATCGATTACATTATGTTAGTGCTCGCGGGGTTAACCGCGTACTCTTTGCGTTTCCAGTCGCCGGTGACCTCTCTTCAGCCTGTCTTGTACGAAATTCCTTTTCAGGGATATTTTATTGTTGTTTTGATTACCGCGCTTGTATGGCTGGGTATTTTTGCTTGGGCTGGGTTGTATTCGATTTCTTCCACGCGTCGGTTAGTTGAAGAGGCGCGCAAGGTTTTATTGGCGTGTTCGACAGGTGTCCTTATCATTATTATTTTGTTTTTTGTTAATCGTGATCTCTTTTCTTCACGTTTTATTATTTTAGCGGCGTACGGACTGTCTGTCGTTTATGTGACTTTTGCGCGCGTGGCGGTTTTGTATTTACAGCGATACTTGTTTCGTAAAGGGTACGGAGTTCATAATGTGGCGTTGATTGGTGGTGGCCGACTCGCTGAAGTAATTAGCGCGGAGTTGGAATCAAAAAAGAGCCTAGGACTTTCAGTGCGATATGAATTTGATTCATTTACCGATGATGTTCGTCATCAGATTCTTGGAGCGCATGAACGAGGAGAGCTAGATGAAATTATCCACACCAATCCGCATCTCGATAAAAAACAAAGTGAAGACATTAATAACTTCGCTGATGAAAATCATATTGTTTTTAAATACGCTGCAGCATTGTTTGATACGCAGTCAGCCAACGTCGCCATTCAGCCTGTAGCGGGGATCCCAATTGTGGAGGTGAAACGGACGCGGCTTGATGGATGGGGTCGTATTGTGAAGCGTTTGTTTGATATTCTGGCTTCAATTATTCTGATTATTTTGGTCTCTCCGGTTATGTTGGCTGCCGCTATAGCTATTTTATTGGACTCTGGTCGACCGGTATTGTTTACGAGAAACGATGACAACTCTTTGGTGAAACGAATTGGTCAGTATGGAAAAGATTTTTTCTACTTTAAGTTCCGTACTATGGTACCGGGCACGCATGAGCAGCGGTATAATGAGCTGGCTGATAAGGACTTACGCAAGGATGCTCCGGTTGTGAAGATTGAAGATGATCCTCGTATAACTCGGGCTGGACGGTTTTTGCGACGCACTTCTATTGATGAGCTTCCCGAGCTGTTCTTGGTTTTGAAGGGTGACATGAGCTTGGTTGGTCCACGTCCGCATCTTCCTGAAGAGGTGGCGCGGTATGAAGCGCATCACAAGCGCGTATTGCGTATTAAGCCGGGTATCACAGGGCTTTCTCAGATTTCTGGACGCTCAGATCTATCGTTTGAAGATGAAGTTCGGCTCGACACCTTTTATATTGAAAATTGGGCGTTATGGCTCGATGTTGTTATTCTTGTCAAAACACCTTTTATTCTTTTAAAGAAACGGACCGCACTGTAGTATGAAGATTGCACTCATTCATGATCACTTAGCCCAGGATGGCGGAGCAGAAAAAGTGCTCCAAGCTTTTTGTGAAATTTGGCCAGACGCACCTATTCATGTTGTGGTGTACGATCCAAATAATGCGAACCCCTATTTTGCTACGAAGGATGTCCGTACATCCTTTCTGCAAAAATGGCCTTTCGGCGTGAAGAAGTATCAGTGGTATTTTCCGGTTATGCCAGCAGCTGTAGAGAATTTTGATCTAAGTGAGTTTGATGTTGTACTTGCAACTTCCTCCTCTTTTGCAAAGGGAGTGATTACTCGTCCAGGAACATTACATATTACGTACTGCCATACCCCGACCCGCTTTTTATGGAGCGACACGCATTCCTATGTTGAGGAGCTCGGTGTGAATCGTTTTTTCAAGAAGTTTTTGCCGTTGTTTCTTTCGCATGTGCGCATGTGGGATCGTCTAGCTGCCGAGCGAACTGACTCATATATTACTAATTCTATCGCGGTCCAGAAGAGGCTTCAGAAGTATTACAAGCGGGACAGTACGGTCATTTACCCTCCTGTGCAGTCAGAGGCGTTTGAGCCGGTGTCGATTGAAGAGGTGGGTGACTATTACCTTGCCGGTGGCCGATTGGTGCCATATAAGCGGTATGATTTATTGATCGAAGCGTTCAACTCTCTTGGGAAGCCGTTGAAGATTTACGGCAGCGGACCAGCGATGAATGACCTGAAAAAGATGGCCAAGCCAAATATCGAGTTTCTTGGGCGCATCTCCGACGAAGAGCTGAAGAACTTGTATGCGCGATGCGCAGCTTTTCTGAACCCACAAGAAGAGGATTTTGGTATTACAATGATTGAGGCGATGGCTTCCGGTCGTCCGGTGATTGCCTATAAAAAGGGTGGGGCGGCAGAAATTGTAGAGCCCGGCATTACAGGTGTCTTAGTCGATTATCAGACGTGGGAGGATTTTGCTGACGCGGTCATGTCGTTTGATCCAAAGGCGTATGATCCACTCCTTATTCGAGAACGAGCAATGCGCTTTACGACATCGACTTTTGCGCGTACTATAAAGCAGTTCGTGGAAAATGAATGGGAAGAGTTTCAATCTAAACTATAGAATATGGAGTTACGTACACATGCACAGATTTTAAAGCGATCACGTTGGTTTGTACTGATCGTTACCGTATTGGCCGGAGTAGTAGCGTTGCTATTTGCGTTATATCGTCCGGTGCAGTACCAGGCGGTCGTCAATTTTGATGTTACCTCGGTGAGCCGTCCGGATACGACAGAGTATCAGTACGGATCCTATTATGAGTTAAAGGCCTCTGAGATTTTTGTGCAGCATCTTATGAGTTGGTTTAAAACTCCGGCGGTTGTCGCAGAGGTGTATGACGCTGCGGAAGTCGGGTACGAAATTAATAACATCGGTCGTTTCACTAACCGTTTTAAGACCAGTCAGTATTCAGCGCAAAATTTTGCCGTGTCTTTTTCTGATTTGAATCGGGAAACCGCAACAAAGCTCGCTGGATCCGTCGCGAGTGTTATCGAAGGTCGCGCGTTGAATTCAGGAAGTATCGGAGAAGAGCAGGTATTCCAAGTGATTGCGTTTGATCCTGTTGTTGCAGAAGCAGAATTGAGTCCATGGTTGATTACGATTGTTGGTCTCATTGCCGGTGCATTACTCAGCATTATCCTTGTCTACCTTCGCGAGTATTTTCGCGAATAACTACTTAGTATAGACCTCTATGCGCATCGGCGTTGATTGCCGCAGCTTGCAGGAGGAGGAACCGTCGGGCGTGTCTGTGTATACGCTCGAGTTATTGCGCTCGCTCGTAGCATTACCAGAATCTCAACAGCACACGATTGTGTGTTTTTTGAATGGTGGGAAGTTAGGCGAACGGCCGGAATGGTTAGAACGATTACAGCAGGAGATCCAGGGGCCACATATTGAGTGGCGTATTCGTACGTTGTCGAATAAGTTGATGAAGTTTACGGAAATCGCTTTTTCTCAGCCATCAGCGCGGTGGATGTTTGGAGATGTCGACGTCGTGTTTGTTCCCTCAATTCAGTTTTATCCGGTATGGAGCCGCAAGGGCCCCCCGGTGGTGCTGACCGTCCATGATCTTTCCTTTGAGCGGTACCCAGACTGTTTAAGCGTGAAGAGACGGATGTGGCATCGTCTGTTGTACCCGCGTCAGGCGGTGCGCATGGCAAAGCGGGTTGTAACGGTGTCTGAAAATACGGCCAATGATTTGCAGGAGCTGTATGGGACTCCGGATTCGAAAATTGTGCCTATTCACCCAGGCATGGAGCCAAAACGTCCCGACCCCGGAGTCGCGATGAGTAGCGATGGTTCCAGTGATTCTGTAGATCAGATGGATCTTCCGGATCGGTTCGTACTCTCGTTATCAACCTTGGAGCCGCGCAAGAATATTAATGCATTGTTACAGGCATTTGAGATGATTCAGGATGATCACCCTGGCGTGGAGCTCCTTGTTGCAGGCGGCCGAGGCTGGAAGTCCGAACAGACGCGTCGGTGGTTGGATGGCTCTGATAGAATGCGGTATTTTGGGTATGTTTCTATAGAGGAGAAAGCGGAGCTGTTACGTCGTGCCGATGTGTTTGTGTACCCGTCCTTGTATGAAGGGTTTGGGTTTCCGCCTTTGGAAGCTCAAATGCACCGTACCCCTGTTGTGGTTGGCTCTCACTCTTCTCTGCCTGAGGTGCTCCAAAATAGCGCTCTCTATGCCGACATTCATGACGCGCGTTCATTGGCCCGTGCGATGGACCACCTTTTGAGCGATTCTGATCTTCGGGTACAATACAGTGAGCGTGGGACTGAAAATGTGAAGCGCTTTTCATGGTCGAGCGCTGCTCGTTCCGTGTTACGAGTCCTCGAGGAGGTGAATCAAGAACAAAAAAACAAATAATAATGTTGGATGAACCATTAGTTATAGAAAAAGCCGGCGGTATTATTGTTCGTCAGCGTGACGGCGGTACGCAGATGTATGTTATTCATCGACAGCGGTATGACGACTGGACGTTGCCAAAAGGACACGTGCATGTAGACGAAGCCCCGGAGCAGGCAGCTCTGCGAGAGGTTCGTGAAGAAACTGGATTGCAATGCATGGTACTCGGTCAGCTGCCGGTGCTTGAATACGAGATGCCAGATGGAGATAGGTCGACGGTACATTATTTTGTCATGGCTATTGAAGACCCCTCTGTCGAGCCCCTTCCATTGCATGATAATGAGACCGATGAAGGGCGATGGATTTCGTATAATAATCTATCTTTATTGACCTACGACAGTACTCGTCGGTATCTTGAAGCCCAACGTGCGGCCATTGAGTCTGCCTTGATGCAGGAATAGAAGAAAAATGGTATAGTTTCCTCGTATTAAAGAGAGGGTAGATGTTTTTGTGGGAAACAATCCGGTTCATTGGAACCGACATAGTCGCAAGCGTCCTTCGGTATCCAGTATGGTGGTATACCGGTGGTTTTTTGCGCATTATCGAAATGATCGTTCGTGAGTTGAAGGGGTTCACCCATTCCCTCAATCTCAAAATTTTGATTCAGAGTTTAACGAAGCCGATGTTCCAGCAGACCGATATTTTTGGTCGTTTTATCAGTTTTTTTATGCGCCTGGTGCAGTTGACCTTCTTTTTTGTATTGACCTTTTTCTACACTCTTTTGCTTGTAGTTTTAGGTGTACTTTGGCTCGTTGCTCCGTTGTTTGTTATTTATAACATTGTGTTTCATTTAGGTATTTTCCCTGTCTTGAGCAGTAATTATTTTCTGCTATGAGCGCAAAACCTGGAATTTACACAGAAGATTCGCAGGTGAAGTTTTTTGATTGTGCTCGGTGCGCTGGCTTTGGATATGAGATTAGTCCTGGAAATAAGCATATCAGCTGTCCCGCGTGTCATAATAATCCAAGTATGTTTGCTGTTCTTGCCAATGATATCCTTTTTTGGAAACCGCGGCTTTCTCAGTCCGGTATTGTGCAGAGACGGTTACAGCACTGGATTAGCCTCGGCTTGAATTTTGCACTCATGCTGTTCGGTATAGCAGCTTTTGTATGGTTTTTATATAGAATCTATGAACTTTCTTTAACCACTGATCCGTTTGAAGCTTTTTTGGATCCGAGCCAAACCGGTGTGTTGTTTTGGTTGTCGCTTATCACTGACGGTTACCTGTATTACAGGTTGGACCAGATGCGAGCTTCGAAGCACACCATGGAGAAGGGCGTGCATGCCGAGAACAAGCCTTCGATGCCGAGCTCTCCTACATGGGATAACCTTTCTTTGTTACCGCGTCGTACAGAGATAGATATCGCCAGTTACTATACACAGGATGCCATTACCGCCCTTGATGCCTCCTACGCGTTGGCACACGAGCTGGGTCATCATGTGATTACCCCTTTGCATTTATTTAGTTCATTGCTTGATACCTCTGCGGTTGGTGTGATTATCGCTCGGCTTGGTCTGTCAAAAGGTGATTTATTCAAGAAAATTGTGAAGGCGCTGTCAGTGGAGGCTATCGAAAAGGGGAATAGCGTTGACCTTGGCTTAGAGGCGAATCGTATTCTGTTTTTCGCGTTTGAGGAAGGCGTAATGCACCATCGTGAGCATATCGATGTCATGGAGTTGTTTGTTGCGCTTATCCGCCATGATAGTTGGTTGAATGAGATTTTTTACGATTTAGAGGTCGAGGAAAAAACAGTGAACAATGTGGTGGAGTGGATTCATATTCAGCGACGACTTCGTAAACGGTATATTAATTTTCGTCGGAATGCTCGTCATAAGCCGAAGGGCGTCATGGATCGCGCAATGACCGCGGTGGAATCGAAGCTGGTCATGTCACTCACATCGGACCTGACCGCACAGGCGCGCGTTGGTGGTTTTTTCCCACTTGTTGGTCGAGATAATGAAATGGAGCAGGTATTACGCATCATGCGTCAACGGATGGGTAATGTCATTTTGATTGGGCCTCCTGGCGTTGGTAAGACGACAATTTTTGAGGGGCTGGCTGATTTAATGGCGACAGAGCAGGTTCCTCCTGAGTTGCTTGATAAGCGCTTGGTCTTACTTGATCCAGGTAGCTTGATCGCTGATGCTGGTGGTATTGGCGCTGTGGAGGGACGAATCAAAAAAGTTATTCGAGAGATTGGTCGCGCGGGAAATATTATTTTGGGTATTGAGGATATTCATCATTTGCTGAATATGCGTTCGACCGGGGCTTCGGAAGATGTCGCAAGCATCTTAATGAATGCGTTGTCAGAAAACCGTATTCGGGTGGTTGCAACATCAACGACACAGGAGTATCAGGAGCTCGTTTCGCGACGCGGAACCTTTGTGCGTCGTTTTCAGTTGGTGAAGGTAGATGAGCTTGAAAAAGATGGAGCAATTTTGGTCCTGGAGGCAAAGGCCGGAGCTGCGGAGTTTAAGCATAAGGTGTTTTTCTCATATGCCGCGATCGAGGCGTGCGTTGATCTGACGATGCAGTTTATTCAGGATCGGTACTTGCCGGCAAAGGCACTGGATATTATGAACGAGACCGCCAGTTATGTTGAGGCGAAGCGTGGCCAGGGAAAGATTGTGACCTATGAGGATGTAGCTCAGGTAATTTCTGAGAAAACTAACGTGAAAGTGACTGCGATTACAGATGATGAGCGTGATAAGCTGTTACATTTGGAAGATGTGATGCACGAGCGTATTGTGGGTCAGGATGTGGCGGTGACCGCTGTGGCCAGTGCGTTGCGACGTGCCCGACAAGGGTTGCGTGATAAATCTCGACCTATTGCGAACTTGCTGTTTCTTGGGCCGACCGGCGTTGGTAAAACAGAGACCGCCAAGACCGTAGCAGATGTGTACTTTGGGAATGAGGAAAATATGATTCGTCTGGACATGTCAGAGTATCAGGAGGTCAGCGCGATGCGTAAGTTGATCGGCGAAAAAGGGGAGCGCGGGTATTTGACCGAGCAGGTAATCCAGAAGCCGTTTTCGATTGTGTTATTGGATGAGTTGGAGAAGGCGCATCCAGATGTTTTGAATTTGTTCCTACAGGTAATGGAGGACGGTCGCTTAACAGATGGAACCGGACGCACCGTTGATTTGAGTAATACGATGATTATTGCGACGTCGAATGCGGCGACACAACAGATTCAGAACGCGTTTGCGGCGGGGCAGTCTGCGGAAGAGCTTCATGGGCAGTTGTTGAAGGATGTACTGCCGAATATTTTCCGGCCAGAGTTTTTGAACCGTTTTGATAATATTGTATTGTTTACGCCGTTGAGCTTGGACGAGGTGACGCAGATCGCATGGCGATTACTTGGGAAATTGTCTGAGCGCATGTTGGAGGAGAAGGGGATTACGCTGGAGGTTCAGGAAGATACGGTTCTTGAGTTGGCACAGAAGGGTTATGATCCGCAGTTTGGAGCTCGTCCATTACGGCGCCTTATACAGGATACCGTTGACGATGCGTTGGCTAAGTTGCTTCTGTCTGAGCAGGTGCGCCGCCGTGATACGGTGTTGTTGTTGCCTGGTGGAAAGATGGAGATTAAGGGCGCAACGCGCTTAGAATAGATTTTTTTGTTTGAAATGCTGTTTTGTGGGACGATATTTGGCCTTTTTTTGACTTGGTGAGTGGTTGCATTTTTTAAGATTATTTGGTACGGTTCGTCGATGTCTCTTCGCCTGAAAGGGTGTACTAGTAAAGAGATAAGGACTTTCAAAAAGTGGTGCGCAAGGCGGGCTTGTCCCGCCTTGCGCTTCGAACGGTACTAAACTCAGGACGGCAGGATGCCGTACTGCATTGAGAAAAGGAGCCATCTAATGGCTAGGTTTTTGCATGAACGTGACAATGAGCTCGAGCTCGCGCTCGAAGACGTGTTTCTGCTTCCCGGAGACTGGGATGGCGGTTCGCGTCGCGAGGTGAGCATCGCGGTCAGCGGCGTGAAGGGTCTGAGTACGCCGATCATCTCGTCGAACATGGCGGCGGTCAGCGGTTCGCGGCTGGTCGGTACGCTCGCTCGCATGGGCGGACTCGGCGTGCTGCATCAGGACTACACGCTGCGGAACCTCCAGATCGCGCTCAGCAAGGTCAAGAACGGCCCGGTCGAGTTCGAGCCGGCTCTCACGGTCGGTCCCGAGGAGCAGGCGCACACGGTGGCGGCTCTCATCGACAAGCGCGCAGCTCGGATGGTCGTCGTGGTGGTAGGCGGGAAGCCGATCGGCATCGTCAATCACACTGACCTCAAGATGGCCCGTGACGATCACGCTCCGGCGAGCAGCTTCATGGCGGACAAGAAGATCGTGGTGGTCAACCACGGCATGTCCACCGTGGAGATGTTCGATCTGCTGGATGAAGAGCGCATCGAGGCCGCGCCGGTTGTCGATCCCGATACGGGAGAGCTGCTGGGCATGGTCACGAAGCACGACCTCGTCATGAGGGCGCTGGTGAAGCCGTCTTTGGACGCCGGTGGCCGCCTGATGGTCGCAGCGACCGTCGGGATCAACGGTGGTTCGGTCGAACGTGCTCAGGCAGCGATCGAGTTCGGTGCAGACGTGATCGTGATCGATACCGCTCACGGTGACCAGCGGAAGATGCGGGAGGCGATCAAGGCGGTCCGACAAGCTGTCGGTAGCGAGATTCCGATCGTCGCCGGCAACGTCTGTACCGCTGACGGAACGAGGCGTTTGCTGGACGCTGGTGCCAGCATCGTCAAGGTCAACGTCGGTCCGGGTGCGATGTGTACCACTCGTCAGGAGACTGGCGTCGGTCGTCCGACCTTCTCCGCGGTCAAGGCATGTGCCGAGGCTGCGCGCGCTCAGGGAGGTCACGTGTGGGCCGACGGCGCTGTCCGTCGTGGTCGCGACGGCGCTCTGTACTCCGCGGCTGGTGCTGATGCCTTCATGGTGGGCACCTCGTTCGCTGGAACGTACGAAGCAGCGAGCCGGATGGAGCACGATGCTGACGGCGCTCTGTACAAGGTCAACTACGGCATGGCCTCGCGCCGTGCCGTGACCGACCGGAGTACGGGTGTCTCCGCCTACGAACAGGCGGTTCGACGCTGCTTCCAGGAGGGCATCTCGGACTCGCGGGTCTACCTCCAGCCGGGTCGCGACTCGGTCGGACGGTTGGTGGAGGATCTGCTGACCGGCCTGATGAGCAGCATGACCTACGTCGGCGCGCGGGACCTCGATGCCTTCTACGAGAAGGCGGTCGTCGGCGTTCAGACCGCCAGCGGCTTCCACGAGGGCACGCCTCACGGCAAGGTCCGTCTCTAGGCACCGCACCACAAGACCCTGCGTCCAACCGTTACCCAACAGAGGGGACGGTCGGGCGCTTCTTTTTTTTACATGCAATGCGATAAAGGAGTCTCGACTCAATACTCAATTATGTCGTTCTCCTTTAAAAAAAGCGCGTTTTCTGGTACAGTGGTACCCATGAACGCATCAGACGTCCACACAGTTTTTGTTTCGAGACGCGCCCATGTGGCTACTATTACTTTACTCCTGTTCTTTGGGGTGTTTATTTTGTCGCATAGCGCTTCTGCCGGTGTTATTTCTGGATACGATGGATGCTTTGAGAGAGAAGCAACAGATACCTCTGCAACTGTGTGGATGAAGCAATCGACCTGTGATGTGACCCTCACAAATTCCGGGTTAGAGTATGTGGATTTCGTACTAACAGTAGACAATGTCCATCCCTACCTCACTGTAATCAAAGATAGTACAGGAGCGGTGATTCCAGCCACAAGAACATCAACCGCGGTATCTGTTTCAATCCCATTAAGCAGCACCGCTGGCGCACTGTCTATTCCTGGCGCAAATTCAACCACGGTAACCATTGATCGATGGGATCGAGATGACGACGATGATGATTTTTGGATGGCATCTATTAGCGACCCGCAGAATCATGGAGGAACATCTATTCCGAATGGGATTTTTACGGAGATAGCCGGATGGATGTCCTCTATTCAACCGGATTTTGTAACGGTTTCAGGAGATATTATTCGTGGCAGCAGTACCTCCCCAGAAACACAGATAATGGAATACGAAGCATATTTTGATGTGTTTAGTGAGTTTGCAGGGTCGATGTTCCTTGTTCCTGGTGATCACGATGCCCGACAGAATATGGATGAGTTTTACAGTTCATACTTTGGTTCGCGTGATTTTACCTATACCTGGGGTGGTGTGCGGTTTATCGGTCTCAGCACACAAGAGGTTGGTGATCCAAATTTGGGAAAACTAACAGACGAACAGATGGAGTGGTTCGAGACAACATTAGCAGCGGTGACCGAGGAAACAATCGTTGTCTACTTCCATCATCCGTTGATACCCCCTCCATGGGCTGGCTCTCTTGGCATTCAAGAGTCTCAACGTGCGGATATGGCCGAGCTCATGGATCGGTATGGCGTCGACTTGCTTATTGCCGGAGATGTCCATGGGTATGAGTACCGCGATATAGATAGCTCTGATTTTCCTAATATGACCGGTTCGTTTAAACAGCTCCTTGCTGGTGGGGCGGGAGGTCGAATTATGGAGTATACCGGCTCTCATTTTATGTTGATGCTTCATTTTTCTCCGGAGGGCACAGAGGTATATCGTTTGGATAGCCCAGACATGGATTTTGATGTGACGACCGATGAGTTAAACGATGGCACAGAACAGCTTGTCACATTTTCGGTTTCTAACGATGGTGAGGTGACAGTTCCATATGCGCGATTGATCGCAAATACTAGCGGTAATGGATATGCCGTCGTAACAGACGCAGATGGATTATTTTATTCTTCAAATACACAGGTCGTTGATGGAGCAGAACGAACCACAGTTCAGTTAACAGATCTTATAGAAGGAACCGCGCTTGATATTACTATGGGTGAAAGATCTACTCTGTATACAAACTTTGAGCATCAACTCACAGACGACGGGGTGGTCGATTTTTCCTCAGGAACTCCAGGAATTGATTCGGTGTTGACCGATTTGCGAGTCACAAGTGTTTCGGGTCCTAGCAGTATATCGGTGACCGCGTGGGATGTTGAAAAAAATGATCGTCGGTGGACGCAGAGTAGCTCAAAGTCGAGTACCGTACAGTTTGAGATAACCGCACTTCTTCCAAGTCGAGAGTACGACGTGATATTGAATAATAATCTCATTGACCGGATATCCACGAGCGATGAGGGGGTGACGTCCTTTTTGTACGAGGGTGGCGTTGCTTCACGTACATTCTCACTCCAGTTACACAAGGAAATTCCGGTATCTAACATTGGTGTGTTACCGGCTGCGTCTGGCGGTTCTAACTTTCGATTATATGGAAACAGCGTGTCACTTCTTTCGACATTTTTCGCCTATACTGAAAAGCTGAAGCACGGGTATGAGTCGGTGTGGGCTGATGTTGATGCTGATGGCGTCCTTGAGGTGGTGACGGTCCCCAGTGCGGGTGCTATTTCCCGAGTTCGTATTTTTGAGAACGATGGAAAGCAGAAGGCCAGTTTTTATCCGTTTGGAAAAGAATATACGGGTGGCGTTTCTCTTGCAGTTGCTGATTTGACCGGCGAGGGTAAGGACGAGCTTGTTGTTGGTCGCGGGTCATTGGGCGAGGCAACGGTGCAGGTATACAGCTACCGTGCACAGCGCAAAAACGGAGTAAAAAAGATTCGTTCATTCCGTGCTTATCCGACGACCTACAAGGAAGGTGTTGAGGTGACTACCGGAGATTTTGATGGAAATGGAAAATATGAGTTAGCTGTTTCTACTAGAGGTGAGTTGGATCAGGTGAAGTTGTACCGGTGGCGAAAGACGAAGCGTCCGAAATTACTAACAACCCTCAATCCCGCAACCAAGGCCCAGTCCGGATTTGGTATTACCATTGCTGCTGGCGATGTTGATTTTGATGGTAAGGATGAACTCATTACCGGCTCAAGGCGCGGTAACAGTAGTGTAGCGATTTTTAATTATCAACCGAAAAAACAGCAGCTGATAGAGGTGGTTCGACGGTTGGCGCTCTCTCGTGAGTACGAAGGTGGCGTGTCATTGAATGTTGGAAATTTTAATGCCAATAATAGAGAGGAAATTCTTGTGACCGCCCGTGCTGCAACCGAGCAGAGCCAGGCCCGAGTGATGCGACTTAAGAAGGCGAAGCAGCTCTTTTATATGGGCCGACTTCGTCCGCTGGATTCAGCATATACAGGCGGTGTATCAGCATCGGTCACAGATCTTGACGGTGATTGGATTGATGAGGTTCTCTTGGCACCGGTCGCCAGTGGTGGTACGATCTTCCAGTATACGAGAGAGAAGAATAAATGGAAGAGAGAACAGCGCATTACTCCGTATGGCAGTTCATATAACAGCGGACTTCAATTAACTCAATAGTATGAAACGACAGAATTCGACCCTGCTTATATTTATAGCCGTTTGTGTGGCGGTTGTGGGTGGTATATTACTCCTTACCAACAATGATGGTCGGTTAATAGAGAATGATAATAGTGGCACAACCCAAGGGGCGGCGCCGACGGCTAGTAGAGATAGCTTGATAACATTGAAAGAAAAGCAAACGAAAACCCTTCAAGACTTGGGAGTGGCCGTGTTATTCGAATCGGTACAAGAGATCACCTGTACATCGTGCATAGAGCCACGGTATGCGGCTTCGGTTTTGGTTACGACAGATCAGGGAGATGGCCGTTTTGGTTCGCCAGAGATGGTGCGATTTGATTCCATTCCGTCGTCGAGACAGGTGGGTAATATCCTCATCCAAGCGGTCGAGCTGACAGATCAGCAGGATTTGAGATTATTTGTCCGTAAAATCCAGTAATACATGCTTTTTGCACATGGTCCGTTCGGTGTCCTGTCTAGTTTACTTTTTCGACGAGGTTCGGCGCTGAATGCTATAAAGAAACAAGAGTGGGCCGCGATCGTGCTGGCTTTTTTTGGTGGTATCTTTCCGGATATTGATATTCTATATGTGCTGTTTATCGATGCGTCTCGTTGGCATCGAGCGTACTTTACCGCTACACCTTTTCCATATCTTCTGTTTTTTCTTATTCTCGGTTCTGTACTATATTTCTTTAAAAAGAAAAAAGCATTTCGTTTGTTGAGTATTTTCACCGTTGCTACCATGTCGCATATCCTGACCGATATGATTCTAGGAAAGGTGATGGTGTTTTATCCTTTCTCGGCACGGTTTTATGGTATTCGGGGTTTGGAGGTTGGTTGGATCAACAGTAATATTTTCTTTATTAATTTTTTCCTTGAAGGTATTTTGAGCACGCTCTTTTTGTACCTCCTTATTGTGTGGTGTGCAAAAAAGAAAGAGGTCCGTTTTGCGCTCACATCGTTGCTGGTACTTGCTTTTGGAATTGGCGTGGTTATGCTCGTTCAGGTGCAGCTTCATATGTATTCCAGCCCCGACGATGTCGGTCTTGGAGATTGGGATGATGATACGATTATCAATTTTGCAGATACAGATATGGACGGAGATGGTCTTGAGAATCTTCTCGATCCAGATGCTGATGGTGATGGATTTCCTAACACAGCCGAGATTCTTGTGAATGCCGAGAGGTTTGAAGGAGGGTGGTATGATCCTACCGAGGGTGGTTTTGGCCAAATTCCATCGCGTATGGGGTTGCTGGTCAATAGCGATGGTCCGCGGCAACTCTATGGTACGGTTGGTATCTTTTTTAAGCAGGCAATGGTTGAAGATTACTCTGTTGCACCAGAGGTGTTTACTATGGCCTCACGTGAGCGGAGCTTTGACCGGGATCCGGAGAATTTACGTGCGTGGTTCGCTTATCGCGGCTTCTTAATCGATCGTACGTGGACAGTCGGCGACAGGCTCTACATAGGCGACATTTTGTTTTTTGAAAGCGGACGCGTGGCGACGGTTGTCAACTTTTCGTCATCTGCTGAACCGCTAGTTTTGGACATCGCACCTGATCGGCCTATCCAAAAACAGCCTTTACAGGCTGTGATTGATCACGAGGGCTCGGTCGAGGCGTGGGCCCATTTACTTCCTTCTAGTTTGCAATGAAGTAGAATACAAAGGTGAGGAGTATCCCGATGATAGCACCGGCTACTGCTTGACCTTCTGTGTGGCCCAGTCGTTCTTCAAAGTATTGGGGTAGCCCTTGTTGTCCCTCTTCTGAGAGTGTTGCGCGCAGTCGGTTCAGAATCATTCCGTGGAATCCAAGAGATCGTCGAATGCCGATTGCGTCACGAATGAATACAGTTCCAACGAATACAGCTACTCCAAATAACGGTGAGGAAAATCCCTGAGTCAGTCCAACAATCAATGCAACCGATACTGACATCGCTGTATGTGATGAAGGCATACCCCCGTAGCTATTCAGATGACTCCAAGCGAATCCGTTTTGTTTGCTTTCCAGTACAATCTTCATCAGCTGTGATATAATCATAACAGCGAAGGGGATCCACAGTATTTGCCACTCTTGTAGAGGGTCTAAAATATTCATTATCATATGGACATCATTATAGCTATTTTATTCGGTGCCGTCCAAGGCATTGCAGAGTTTGTGCCAGTGTCATCTTCTGGGCACTTGGTTTTATTGCACAATTTTTTCCCAGGGTTCGAGATGAAGGATGCGCTCGGGTTTGATGTGGCTCTTCATGTTGGAACGGTTATCTCGCTCCTGTTCTTTTTTTGGAAGGATATTCTGAGGTATTTAAGCGCTGCATTTCGACGTACTCCAAAGAGCGATGATCAAAAAGAAGATAGACGCGTTGCATGGTTGATGGTGTTGGCTATGATCCCGGCCGGCATTGTTGGTTTTGTGTTTGAGGATATTATTGAGCAAACCTTCCGATCGCCGTATGTGGTGGTGGTTATGCTCATTGTGGTTGCGCTGGTATTTATTGCTGTGGAGCGTATTGCGCCAAAGAGGTCTATTCACCCGATGGAGTCGCTCACATGGAAAACTGCGTTATTAATTGGAGTGGCACAGGTGCTTGCTCTCGTTCCTGGTACTTCTCGGTCCGGTATCACAATGGTTGCTGGCATGGGGGCTGGCTTGAAGCGCGATGTGGCTGCCCGATTCACCTTTTTGATGTCAATTCCTCTTATTCTGGGCGCTGGGTTGAAAAAAACAGCAGATCTCATTACAATGGGCGTGGTTCAATCGGAAATCCCACTGCTTGTTGTAGGGGTGGTCAGCTCCGCTATTGTAGGGTATCTTGCTATCGGATATTTGCTGAGTTATCTGAAAAATAAGACATTACGTCCGTTTGCGGCGTATCGTATTATTCTGGCGATATTCGTACTCATAATTCTCGCGTTGTAGTATATGAAAATAGTGATTAGAGCAGGAGGAGTTGGTTCCCGGCTATGGCCGGTGAGTCGTGAAGCGCGACCAAAACAGTTCCACGCGTTAACAAGCGCAGATACGATGTTGCAGGAGGCGATTGATCGTATCGGTGAACTGGCGCCAGTTGAAGATATTTTTATTTCCACGAATACGACCTCTGCACCTATTGTTCGTGAGAAATACAGCGTTATTCCTGCGGAAAATATTATAATAGAGCCAGAACGGAAAGATACCGCTGCGGCTATTGGTTTGGAGTCGGTTATTATTCGAAAGCGTGATCCGGAGGCTATCGTTGCAAGTGTGGGCTCGGACCATAGCGTTAAGCGACCACAAGAGTTCCAGCGAACATTACGACTCGCTGAAGAGTTTGTGAATCGGCATCCGGAGATGATTGTGCCGATCGGTATTCGCCCCACCTCTCCTGATACTGGATATGGATACATTAAGTTGGGCGATGTTATTGATACGCACGACGGCAAAAATTTGTGGAAGGTCGACTCGTTTACGGAAAGGCCTGACGCGGCGACAGCAAAGCAGTTTTTGCAGGAGGCAAACTACCTGTGGAACGCGAATATGTTTGTGTGGAAGGTTTCTACTATTTTAGCGTTGTACGAGACGCATATGCCGGAGATGTATGCGCAGCTGCTAGAGATTGAAGAGGCGGTTGGGACCGCTGCTCAGGAGGAGGTGATCGCGCGGGTTTATCCACAGATGGAAAAGATTGCCGTTGATTACGCCATTACCGAAAAGACAGACAAGATTGCTGCGATCGCCGGAGATATTGGATGGAATGACGTTGGTGATTGGGCGCGTCTTAAAGATGAGCTTGCAGAGAGTGAGGAGGGGAATGTTGTGATTCACGCCGATCATATTGCGGAAAAAACTGAAAATGTACTGGTGTACACGGAAAAGCCTGGTAAGATTGTGGCGACTGTAGGTGTAGAGAATCTCATCATTGTGGATACCGGTGATGCACTGCTCATTTGTGATAAGTATCGGTCTGATGAGGTCAAAACGATCGTCGATCGTCTCAAAAAAGAGGGTAAAGGAGGGGTGCTCTAATGGCGTCTCAACCGCAGGTCACGCCCTGGGAAAAGCTCGATAGCGAGGTTGTTTTAGATAATAAATGGATTACGGTTCGTCAAGATACGTGCCGTTTGCCGAACGGGAATGAGATTGATGATTATTTTGTGGTAGAACGAGTTGATATCGTTGGGATTGTTGCACTAACAGAAGACAACAGGATTATTGTGAATCAACAATATAAGCACGGTATTGGGGAAATTGTTCGTGAAATTCCTGCGGGAATGATTGACGATGGAGAAGAGCCAGAGCAGGCGGCGCGCCGTGAACTAGAGGAAGAGACTGGGTACATTGCGGGAGAAATGCAACTAGTCGGTACGTTGATCGCATCGCCAAGCTCTGTGAATAACCGTTTTTATGTATACCTAGCGCGTGATGTACAGCCAAACGGCAAACGACAGGATAATCCGCGTGAAGAAATCATAAATGAACTCGTGTCGATTGAAGATTTGCAGGCACAGATTGCATCAGGTGATTTTAATGTGATGTGGAGTGTTGCTGCATTTCATCTCGCTTTACCACGTATTACATAATTTATGGCTGTTATTTCTCCCGCAATGAACCCGGTTTCAGCCCAACCCTCGCGTTGGCGATTAGTAATGAGTGTTATTTTTGTTTTGTCATTTGCATCGCTTGCGTGGGTGTGGCGCGGGATATACACTCCGGTGTCTCAGAATGAGATTGCATTTACACTCACCATCCCGGCCGGTACTGGCGTGTCTGCTATCGTGGATCAGTTCAATGAGTTAGGCGTCGTCCGTAGTCCGTTCTTGTTTAAAGCCTATGTGCGTCTGACCGGTAAAGCCGACTCGTTACAAGCTGGAACATATACTGTTGCCGGAAATGCATCTGTCGCTATCATTGTCGATCAGCTTTCAGGCGGAGATGTAGTGGATGATGAAATAACCGTACGGATTGTGGAAGGGTGGACCAGTCAGGAAATTGAGGACTACCTCATAGACCTTGGATTTGAGGCTGACAATTTTGTGGAATTGGTTCAAGACTTAGATGAGATTCCAGAAGCTCCGGCATTTCTGGATGGTGGCCGTGCTTCCAATCGTGGGTTCGAAGGGTATTTGTTTCCAGATACCTACTCTGTTTTTCGAGATACGACAACAGAAGATTTAGTCTTGCTGTTTACGCAAACTTTTGCGCAACGACTTGGAACCGACGAGATTGCTGCATTGGTTAAGGCAAGCGATCTTGATTTTTACGATGCGCTCACCCTGGCCTCTGTGGTGGAGAAGGAGATGCAGACGCCAACTGATCGTCGTCTAGGCGCTGGACTCTTCTTAGAACGGCTCTCAGATGGGTATCCGTTGCAATCAGATGCGACTGTTAATTATGTGACCGGCAAAAAGACCGTTCAGCCGACCTTTAGTGACGTGGCTGTTGAATCACCGTATAATACCTATAAGAATATCGGACTACCTCCAACGCCTATTAGTAACCCGGGCGTGGATGCAATTCTTGCTGTTCTTGAGCCGACGCTAAGTAATTATTACTTCTTCTTGCATACGCCAGAAGGGGAGACTATCTACTCTGTGAATTATGAAGAGCATTTGCAGAATAAGGCAATCTATTTAGACTAATCGAAACCTATGAAGAAACTTGTACTCTCACTTGGAGGATCGCTCATTGTGCCAGATAATATTGACACCGATTTTTTAGTTGCATTTCGTGATTTGATATTGAGCACCCTCGACACGCATCAGTATGTGTTGGTGTGCGGAGGAGGGAAGACCGCTCGTCGGTACCAGGACGGTTTGAAGTCTGTTAATGCCGACGCGACCGATGACTCGCTTGACTGGGTAGGAATTTACTCTTCGCATTTGAATGCGCATTTGGTGAAACATATTTTTGGCGATCATGCCGCTCCAGAGATCGTGACCGATCCTCATGTTGCCCTTCAACAAGATGCCGCTATTACAATCGCTGCAGGATGGAAACCAGGATTTTCGACAGATTTTGATGCGGTGGAGATCGCGCTGAATAATGGATTCGAAACTGTTGTGAATTTGTCGAACATCACTCATGTGTATGACAAAGATCCAAATACCCATGACGACGCGGTGCCTTTGGAGGATATTGCATGGCCTGATTTTCAGAAATTGGTAGGGGAGACCTGGACCCCTGGCTTGAGCATGCCTTTCGACCCCATTGCTACCAAGCGCGCTGCCGAGGCAGATTTAGATGTTGTCATCGCCAGCGGAGACGATATCGCTAATATTCGCGCAATTATCGAGGGAAAGCCATTTATCGGCACTCGAATTCACAGCTAATATTAGTTCAATTTGACACTTGGGAGTGAATAGAGTATTCTTTTTTCAGTTAATTTAATAGTCCAAGACCGGGCGGCATTCAATAAGACCCCCGCAGACATCACCCAACGATTCGTTGTGGTCCTTGTCTGCGTATAACGCAGATTTTTCAATCATATGCCAAAAACACGATTACAAAAAGAAGAAGCACTTACAGATCTGAAGCAGAAGTTTTCAGATAGTAAGGGTGTTGTCTTCGCAAAATACATGGGCCTGACCGTGAACGAAATTCAGGAGTTACGAAGTAACCTTAAAGAGGAAAATAGCGAGATGATCGTTTCGAAGAAGCGATTAGTTGCGCTAATGCTGGAAGATGCCGGCGTTGCCAAGGAAGATATCGTACCTATGGAAGGTGCTGTCGCAGTTATCTTTGGATATAGCGATGAGGTTGCTCCTGCAAAGGTTGTGGCTGAATTTGCTAAGAAACATGAATTTGCAGGCTTCCACGGTGGAGTGTTGGACGGGAAGGTTATTGATGAGTCTGCTGTTATTGAACTCTCCAAGTTACCAAGCAAGATTGAGTTACTGGCGAAGGTCGTTGGTACGATCAAGGCTCCTATTACCGGCTTTGTGACTGTCTTGGGTGGCAACCTCCGAGGATTGGCTCAGGTGCTGAATCAAATCAAGGAGCAAAAGGACGAGCAAGCAAAATAAGAGTTATTCATTTATCAATTACTACGTAATTCAAACAATATGTCAGAAGAAAAGAAAGAGGACGCAGTAGAGGCAACAGAGGAGAAGAAGGACGTCGTTGTTCCTGAGAAGTTCGTGAAGCTCGTTGAGCAGATCGAACAGATGAGTGTTCTTGACTTAGCAGAGCTAGTTGAGATCCTTGAAGATAAATTTGGAGTATCAGCAGCAGCCCCAATGATGATGGCTGGCGCAGCTCCTGCAGGAGAAGGTGAGGCAGCAGAGGTAAAATCAACATTTGATGTTGAGTTGACCGCAGCTGGTGACAACAAGATTGGTTCTATTAAGGCCGTGCGTGAGGTAACTCAGCTTGGACTTAAAGAGGCAAAGGACATGGTTGATGCAGCTCCTTCAATTATCGCCGAGGGCGTAAAGACTGAGGATGCTGAAGCAATGAAGGCAACTCTAGAAGCTGCTGGAGCACAGGTAACTTTGAAATAAACGACATTTCAATTCAAAAAGCGCCCATACGGGCGCTTTTTTTGTATACCGACGCGGACTACTTCACCTCGTTCGCGTCTACGACAATGCTCACTCGGTCGAAGTAGCCACGGCGGTATGCATATAGCGACGCATGGTCGCTACAGAGAGTATGTCTACCCGCTTGCGTATTCAACAATCAACAATTCATGGAGAGGTGACGCGTCGGCTTGATCACTGTGACATCTAACAACGCCGTTCGTTTGCAAGATGCCTAAGTAAGTTGCGATGTATTAAAGAAAGTGGTCCCGCTGCGATCGTTTGTGTCGCAGCGGGGTTGCTTAGGTAGGTGACGAGCCTACCAGGCCGAGGTGTTCGCCACCAGCCCCGGGGGGCTCTGGACCAGAGGGGTCCAGGTGGCGTTGGCTCCGATGGGCCAGTTGTAGTTCCCTCCGATGTCGGTGGGGACCGCGCTGGTCTGGTACCGGACCCACGGGACCACGTCGCCGGTCACCGTGTTCACGAGGGCGATGAGGCCGGCCGAGACGTGGCCGGTGAACTCGTCCGCGAACACGGTGGCCGCCGAGGGGCCGCCGAGGCTCGAGGAGAGCTGGATGGCCCAGCCGAGCTCCACCTCGTCGTTGATCCCGCCGACGATGGTCCACCCGTTGACCGAGGGGTTCCACGGCGCGATGGACGTGTCCACGCACAGCTTGAGGCCCACGCCCCATGCGTTGGCGCTGGGATCCCAGTCCGCCGAGCACGTGATCGTGCTGACCGGCGGGTCCGTCGCGTCGTCGTCGTCACCCACGGCATCGTCGTCGTCTCCGGTCGCGTCGTCGTCGTCCCCCTTGCCATCGCACTCGCGCGAGATGGTGCAGTCGGGGTCGTCGCAGTCGACAAGGCCATCTGCGTCGTTGTCGACGCCGTCACCGCACTCCTCGGCCTCCGGCGACTTGGTCGCGTCGTCGTCGTCCCCCGCGGTGGAGTCGTCGTCGTCTCCGGCGTCCGTGCAGGCGGGGTCGGCGGCACAGTTCTGGTCGAGGCAGTCGGTGAACCCGTTGCCGTCGTTGTCGAGGCCGTCGGTGCACTCGCCGGGGGTGTCGCCCTCGACGAAGGGGTTGTCGACGACCGCGGAGTCGTCGTCGTCGTCTCCGGGCGCCGAGTCGTCGTCGTCGGGGACGTCGTCGACCGGCAGTTCGTCGGTGCACTCGTCGGACTCGTCCGGGTCGCAGGGGCAGCCGCTCAGGGCTGCGGTGAGGCCCAGGAGGGCCAGCAAAAGGAACAGGCGGTTGGTCATCGGATCCTCCAAGGATTCACAGCTGGGACGTAGTTGTCTCAGGTGTGTTGATGGTTATCGCGTGCCCATTCTTTAACATAAAAAGTGGCTTTTGTCAATAGCTAGGATGCTTTTATATTCAAAAAAGGTCCTTTTATAGGCCTTTTTTACTGTCTAAATTGGGAGTGTCTGTGGTGGCGCGTTCTTTATATAGCGCTGTATTGATTACGCTTTTGCGGTCTTGGTTTTAGCGGTTCCGGCATCAGCTTGCTGATCATCAAGGTTGATTTCATAGACGCGGCCATTATCAAGTACGTACACCTTGCCCGCCGCTTCATCAACGACCATGTCTTGTGGATCATTGAATACGTCTGAGGTGTACTGTCCTTCTAGGCCTCCTGTTTTATCAAAGACAAGCACGCGCTTGTTTGCGCTGTCTAAGATGTATACACTTTCCGTGTTTTCGTCGGTAAAGACAACGTCCGCACTGCTCAGCGCTGGGTCGAGCGGCGCCAGGCTGAAGTCATCCCGGTCTCCGTTAGCGTAACGACGTAGTTCTCCATTATTCAATAACACGTAGATACTTCCGTCGATGGCCATCGAGACCGCGTTCGAGATATCGTCAGAACCGGTTAACCAAGACTCTCCGGCTTCAAATACCTCGCCTGCTGCCCGGTGTCTAAAGATTTGATTGTTTAACGTGTCCAGGGCGTACAGTCGAATACCAAATACGACAACGTCAACGACCGCGCGATCGGTATTTTCGATGGTCAGGTCGATCGGTGTGAGCGATTCTGAGATGGGACTAAATGTCGCGAAAGAGTCATCGGTCAGTCCAACAAGACCGGTTCCTGGTGATGCTTTTGATACAGCGGCGAACTGCACGTCTGTTGACGTGTCACTAATCGTGACTGTTGCCTCCTGTGTTTCCAGGTTTCCGCGGTAGACAGATTGATTGCTTGCATCGAAGCCGTACATACTGGCTCCAAGCAGGATAATATTATTGACCTCAATCTCTGGATTTATTGAGCGATAGTCTACGGCCACTGTCGGGTTGTCGATGCGTGTAATGTTGTTTACCTCTTCGAGTTCGGCCGCGATGATAGAAGTGAGTTCTTCGCCACGTGTCTTGAACGCGTCGGAATCTTCAGGAACTGAACCAAGAAGATCACGTGCGTCGATAAAGAGTGTGCGTGCTTTTTCCTTGTCGAACAAGGCAGCCGCTTTTCCTTCATTTATCTTTAAGTCGATATCGGTAATTGTTTGAGAGAATTCCTGTTCTTGTTCCTTTGAGATATTTTGTTCTCCGCGGTTGATGACCGATTGTGCGAAGAGTAGAAGTACGACAATAGCGACGATAAGAAAAATGCGCTGTAAGAGCGTGAGGCTTGTGAACCATTTTACAACCCCTCCCATTGTAGAGGCTGCGCGATCACCAGCGGATGCGCTGCGTCCTTTAGATTGGCGACGACCCGCGACCATCTCACGACCGGAGCCTGTTCCGCGACTACCTTTTACGAGCCCGATCAGTGCCTTTGTTAACTTGATCAATAGGTTCTTTATAAAAACGAGTACGGCGATTCCTGCGTGTAACAAGGCAGCACCAATTTTCTTCATTACTATTTTCCATGGCGCATCCTTTTCTTTTGCTGCTATTGGACCAAGACCATCTTCTCCGCGACGTTCCGAGCTCTGTGAACTGACGGTGTGTGATGAAGGGTGTGATACCAGGTCGTCCTCAGGTAGTTTCGCGCGTGGTACTTCCGATTCTACGTCTGGTCGTTTTGAGTCAACATAATTACGCATGCTTTTTTTGATGCTGGGCCACAGTGAGGTGGAGAGGAGCTCGTCAGTACTGGTTTGTTTACCCATCAACTCTTCCATGGAGTCACTGTCGTTGAGGATTGGGGTGACGGCATTTGGCCTGTTGATGACCGGGATGCTTTTTTCGTCATTTGCAGCAACGGCATCTCGATACTCAAAAATAACTGATGCAAAGTTTGAGTTAGTGGTGTCTTCTTCGAGTAGAGATCGGAATTCTTGGACCGCAACCTCTGGTGCGTTACCAAATACAATACGACGAATCTTTTCCTTCGACAGGTAGTCCAGCATGGTCTCGGTCGCAAATAGAATCGCGCTCTCTTTTGGTGCTTCTCCGGTGACAATATTTGTGAACACCTTCATTGGGTTGATGTCCTGCGCTTTCGCCTTAGTAGTGTCGAGCACATCAATCACCTGCTCCTTTTGAATGAGTAATGCGATGACATGTCCGATGTTGGCAAAGATAACACTATGTCCTTTTTGGACACCGAGTAGCATATTGACGCTGCTGAGCCATTCATCTCCTATGTCGGCAACAAGCTCATGTACCTTTTTGTTTACGTGTTGCAGCGCTGCTTCGAAGGCGGTCTCTACCTCAGTTGCTTCGGCTCGATAGTATTCTGAAACAACAACGTCTTCTATGACATGTAGGATCTCCTCGTTGATTGAGTCTTGGGAGTCAATTTCTAGTACACCAAAAAGTCGGCCTAAATTTTTCTCTTCTAACGGAGTGGGCCGGGCCGTGAATAGGCGGACAGTTGAACGTCCGTCTTCCTTTGCTATAAACAGTTCTGCGAACTGACTACCGTATACTGACATACGTACATTCATACAATATTTTGGACATAAGTGCAAGGTGTTGTTCACATGTTTCACGTGCTGAGTACAAATGTTGCACAGAACTCCAGTTCTGGTATACTGTGCCGGTATTGGAAATTGAGTGAATATGGCTGCAAAGCAACGTACAATGCTCGAAAAAGTGTTTGGTTCACGTACCCGCGTGAAGCTGTTTCGTTTGTTCTTCACTCGGCCGGATGAGGAGTTTTTTGTCCGTGAGATTTCCCGCGAGGTTGATGAGCAAATCAATTCAGTTCGACGTGAGCTCACGAGTCTAGAATCGATCGGTCTTTTGATTAGTGAGCAGAAGGATAAGAAGAAATTTTATCATGTCGACACCTCGTTTCCGCTGTATGCAGAATTGCGCAGCTTGATTCTAAAATCACGACTGACCTTGGAGAAGGAGTTTATTAAGTCCATCTCTACACTCGGTCCGACTCAATACCTCGCTCTCACCGGATATTTTGTGAACGATGAGTCCGGTCAGGTTGATCTGTTTATTGTGGGATCGATCACAAAAACAAAAATGGCTACGTTACTGGAGCAGTTTCAGAAGAGTTTTGGTCGTCAGTTGCGATTTACGGTTATGACAAAACAGGAGTACGCTTATCGTAAGGATGTGACCGACAAGTTTCTGTACGAAATTATCAATGCAAAAAAGATCGTTTTGATCGATAAGTTGGGCGGATGATTTTTTCACGACAATTGATGTATGTGGCATGGGTCTGTAGCGCCCTTTTTTTATTCAGTGACATTACCGCTGTCCACGCCTCAGATGGCGGTGAGTTACATTCGCAGGTTATAGTCCAACAGGACGGCGTTTCTCTTGTGGAGACAGTAATACATTTAACGGGTGAGCGCGATGAAGATTCGAGAAGTATTCGGACATTTCGGTTTCGCAATAAGCACGATCCTTTTTATGGGTGGTATGACATTGATGGGATTGTCGTACGAGATGAGAATACCGGAGAGGTTTTAGGCGAAGAGTATGTTCGAATACGAGAGTTGTTCGGGCAGATCGTCCTCTCTTTTTCATGGGATTTTCATATTGAGGAAAGACAGGTTTTAGTCTCGTACGCTGTGCATGATGTCATACGAAATAGAGATGGCCGTATTGTGGCAGAAATACCGTTTTTGGAAATTGAAGGCGAAGATAGTAGAGAGTTGACGGTTTTGGAGGTAGCGGTCGAGGCTGAGAATCCTCTTGTCTACCGATATGCTTTTGATCATTCCCGTCCATCCATGCATGTGGTGATTCCGTTATTAGGAGATGAATGGGTTATTCACGAAAAAAACTTAAAACATGCGTTGTGGATGTGGCTGCGTGTGGCGTATTATAGCCTTCCATTTATCGTGGTACTCTTTCTTGTTTTTCGTTGGTGGCGTGATGGTAGTCGATCGCGGTTGCTGCAACACCATGTTACTCAAGTGACTCCTCCCAATGAACAACCGCCAGGATTACTTGGTATGGCGTACCACGGGAGAGTAAGTGTTGAGGTTTTAACCGCCCTGTTAGTTGATCTCGCACATCGCGGGTATATTCGTTTGGTTCAGGACTCACGTCGGAATGTGTTTCAATTTGCTGGCGTTTCTATTGAGCTTACGCGTACCGACTTTGACGATCCTCAGGTGTCGCATGCAGAGCAAATTTTGTTACGTCATCTGTTTCGGGGTGATCAAGCGAAGGAGGGCGATAGGCTGACGCTTGAGACAGTCCAGCACCGTTTAGAGTCATCCTTTCCTGCGATACGAGCCGCGCTCATCAAAGGGGCTTTGAACCAAGGGTACTTTCATGAAGACCCGACCTTGCCGCGTCAACGTATGATTGTGGCTGCAAGTGCATGGGCGATTGTCGGAGTGATGATTCTTTTATTTAGCGGCGTCGCTTGGCGGGAGCCGCTCCTTTCACTGCCTTCGTTGTTTGTTGCCGGTATTTTAATTGTGGCCTCTCCTTATATGCCTCGACGTACAAAGCGGGGGACCCGGCTGGCAGATTCTACCCATGCGTTTGGAGAGTATTTGCGCGAACCGGTTTCATCGGCGGCACACCCACGTACCATAGATATGTGTAGTCGTTTTTTGCCATATGCAATTCTGTTGTCCGTAGAAGAGCAATGGGTGAGTTCGTTTGAGAATGTCATTCAACACCCACCGCTATGGTGCGAGATACGTATATCGAATGTCACCCAAGCCATACTTGAGGGCGTCCGTTTATTACAGCAGACCGCGGAGCAGGTTATTACACATGTTGAGACAAAGTATCCTTATAGATAGAACTATCTTTCATTGTCAGGCGGTTCTATTTGTTGTATACTAGCTTCGAATTAGATGGATATATATGGAAGAAAACGAAAATAACGGAACAGAGAAGAGGCGGTCAGCCGTGCGGTCGATGAGTCGACTGAACATCGCTATGAGTGCTGTATTTTTGGTTATTGTTCTTGCACTGATTTGGTGGATGCGCTCGCTCACTCCGGGAGAACAAAGCGACAGAGTAAATGATTCGGTAGATGCATCTGACACTGTGGAGGTAATGCCTCCGGTTTCGGCGGTTGTTGAACCTACAGGTGTTATTGACGAGAAGACGATGCGCGCTTCATATGAACAAGATGTACTGACCGCATTCGCAGGATTGTCACTCAGTGACGCGGCAGCGGTAGAAGCGGTTTTGGCAGAAATGCTTGAGGTAACCGTGCCGGCAACTAGGAAGGAATTTCATTTGGACCTTGTCATTGCCTTAACCGAGGCGCAGGCGGGTAAGTTGGAGAGCGCGCAAAAAAAAATCGATCAATTGAGCGCTGCACATGATTGGTTTACAACAAAGAAGTAAGAGGGGATTACTGCTACTGTGCGTAGGTCTGTTGACTGTCGCAGCGGGCTGTTCTTCCAATCCTCCGATTGAGCCAGGGGTTGTTTGGAGTCCTATTGTGGCTGAACCTGGCGCACTTGCTGTTGTTGATGAAGGTGTGTTATCGGTTCAGACAGTGACCGGTATGACGCTTGGTTCTATTGAAGGCAGGATAGCGACCGCGGCGGTGTGGTCAGGTCCTGAGGTTGTTATTTTTGTTCAGCAGGAAGATAGTGCTTATACGATTCAACGATTAGATTTGTCGTCCGGTACGGTCGACCGTTTGTACTGGTCGGTTAGCGAGCCTCGGTTGATCGGTCCGTCGTCGGATGGTCGACTGTTGATGTTTCAGGAGGGTGAAGATTTATACGTGACTTCAATGACAAGTAGCCTCTTATATCGCATTTCGGAGGAGTTCATCGATGCGGCGTGGGCCATTGACGAGAGCGCGGTGTTGCTGGCCCAGGAGTCTGGTACCTCTATGGTTACAGTTGACAGTGCTCGAGGAGTCACCTCTCGTATTCCGCTTGTTTCGCAACGTTCTTTTGCGGTTACGCCACGTTCTCGAACTGTTGTACTTGCAATGGTTCAACAAGATAACAGGGTAGAGTTAGTCCAGGTTGATCTCCTTACCGGTGAATCAAGTACCGTTCGAGAATGGAGTGAGTTAGAGCCGAGCAGTGAAGATGATGAGGCGGTAGAAGAAGGTCTTGTGGGGGATGATACTCCATTAGATTCTTTGCGTGTGCCTGTTGACTTGGTGCAGTCTCCTGACGGTGAACGTCTTGCTGTTATAGAGCGTTTACCCGGGGAGTTGATCGACACTCGTCAGCTGTCTGTTATTGACCTCGAAAGAGGGACAACGCAGGAGTTTACCGGAAATGTGATTGGTGTGGAGTGGATTCATCGCTTGCACATGATTGCCGCTGTTGGGCTTGGTGCCGGTCGACGCGTCATGCGTATTGATGCTCAGGAGTTGAACCAAACCATCATTCTTGATAGAGTCGATACAGTATCCGTATTAGTTGAATAATATATGATTCTCGCACGTCGCATTTTACCGTTTATTTCGCCCCTCGTCATGGTGTTTTTATTCTCTGGTTTGATCTTTCGACCGCTCCAGTGGGCGTGGTGGATCACTTTGTTACTGGTGCTTCTTGTAGTGACCATGGGCTTTATGGTGGAGTGGCGTTTTGGTTCGGTTACCTTCTGGGGGTTGACGTACCCCGCGCTGATTCTTTTTACAGGAGGCACCGGTCTCTTGTTCTTTGTGCCGAGTTTGTGGATGCAGATTCTTTTGGCCGTCGTGATCGTTCTATTGTTTGGTATGTATATTGAAGATGTGTTCGTTTATCGATACCAGGCACATCGATATTCGAAGTTATCTTTGCCTCGCCTTGGTTTCTTTATTTCGATTATCTCTCTTTTTTCATTGTACTCGACCGGGTTTGCGTTGCGACTGATTGAGGTTCTTCAGCCATGGCAGATTACGCTGGCTGTGTTGTTGGTCTGCTTTTCTTTTATGGTCTATGTGTTGTGGAGTTATCAGGTGTGGAGCAGGGCATTATTTGGCATTGCGGCAGTGGGTGCCTTGCTTATTGCTGAGTTGGTGTGGTTGTTACAGTATTGGCCACATGCGTTTTTCATACTCGGTGCGCTTACCGCTAGTGGGGTGTATGTTATAGGCGGATTGATACAATTGGATCAGCGTGATGCCTTGACACGACCCATGCTTCTCCGATATCTTATCGTCGGCTTCTTCACCGTTGTCGTGGTTCTTGCAACTAGTCAATTGAGTTAACAACCTGAATTTATTATGGAACAAAAAATCGTCCCAACATCACCAAAGGCAACCCTAGGAGAGAGCGATACTTCTGGTCGCTCAAATGAACCTGCGCGTCACTTGTGGCTCACATTAGTGCTTATCACATTAGTGCTCGGGACCGGTGCAGGTATCTTCGGTTTTTTGATTAGTACGACTATTCCACCAGAGACCCCATTGATCGGTCAGCTCAATGTTGTTTCGGTACTGGAGCAGGAACGGCAAGAGGTGTTGTTGTCAATTCGTCGGCCCGAGAACTCAATTGTGAGTCAGGCGCCAAGTGTCGTGAAGCAAATCGGAGCGGTATATCTTAGCCCTCCAAATCTAGAAGGCGGCGGTGACTTTATTGGTAATGCATTATCCCTGACCTCTGATGGGTGGATGGTTATGCCGACTGCTGCGTTTGATCTTCTTCCCTTTGGAGAAATTGAGGATAGCGAGGGGACATTTGGAGGTGTGGTGTTATTGGATGATGGTGCGAGCGCAGCAATTCTTGATCGTCTCGATGACGTGAGTACCGGATTAACATTTTTTCAGGTCGATGCATCTGACCTTGCGGTGGTGAGTTTTGCGGTGAACCCTCCGGCGCTGGGGCAGTCGGTTTCAACTATTGATAAAAGACTGTCGGCGTATACCGTGTATGAACGACGCGTGAGCGGTCAACAGCGTGTTGGCAATGAAATTCGTTCGACCACCGATTTGAATCACGTGACTGTGCTTGATCCGTCTTCTGGTGTCGATATGGTGGGACTACCGGTGTTCCATAATAGCGGGTCAGTTCTTGGTATTATGCGAGACGATAGTTCCATTGTGTCAGCTGCTGTTATCAGCTCGGCGCTGCAGGATATTATTCAATATGGCGAGATTCGTCGTCCCACCTTTGATGTGCGGTATGTCAATCTGGCTCGCGTTGCTGATGAGGAGAAGGAATTAGCCGGTCTTCCAGACGGTGGCTATTACGTGAGTGTGGCGCCGGTCAACAGTGAGTTGCAGGCTGGCGATGTTATTACTGCGGTTAATGGTGTTTCTGTTGGTGCGAGTGCGGATTTCGGGTTCGAAATACTGTCTCGCCGCCAAGGTTCCTTGCTCTTATTGACTGTTCTACGTGATGAAGTTGAGGTTTCGGTAGAGGTGCAGTTGTAATAGAGTTACGGGGCGGGGGAGTCGTCGAAACAGGTCATTCTGCGGTAGGGGTTGACTTTTTAGGTTTTTGATGCTATTATCTTTCGTTCCTCATTTGGAAAGTATTGATTAGCAGAGGCATAACTATGACCAATTACACTACCAACAAAGGGCAGTTATCCCTGAAAAGAGCGTGGACTATTCCTGTTATTGCGCTTGCGTTTGCGGGACTGGCATTCCTGGTTCTTCGATTTGCATTTCCGCAGGAGTATAGCTCCGATATTCGCGTTCTTGTTGTGCAGAAGTACACTCTGACAGATAGTTATACCGCCTCGAAGTCTGCTGAAAAAATTAGTGAGAATTTGGCTCAGGTGCTCGAAACAAGTACGTTTCTCGAGCAGGTCGTTGAATCGCAGTTAGTGGATCTGAGCAATATTCTTATCCTGTCTGAGAAAGATAAACGTGAAGAGTGGGCTGATATGGTTGATCCCGAGGTGCTTCCGCGCACATCTATGTTGCGTATTCGCACGTATGACGAAGATCCAGTACAGGCAGAATTACTCGCAAATGCTGTATCTGCGGTACTTTTAGAGAACGGTGCTTCATATCATGGTGCACCGGATACCGTTGAGCTGCGTGTGGTTGACTCTGCTTTAACGAGCGATCGTCCCACCAAGCCGGGTCTATTAGTGAATACATTAGCTGCGGGATTACTCGGTGCGATCCTTGGATTTATCGTGTTTGTTCTGCGTCCTTCAATGAGCTTTTCTGACAATTCAACACGTCCGCCAGGCGGTGGAACATCTGGAGGTGATGGTTCTGTCGTGGAACATAGTCCGTCTTCTGGTTCAGCGCATACTCCTCATATTGAGCAGATCGATTATGCGGTGTTGGATGTTATGAATTACCATGAGGCACTTCCTCAACGAGCAGGACACATGATAGTCGGTAGTTCTGATGAGGTTATTTCTTTGACCTCGTATACCGATATTGCGCGATAAAGCTTGTGTCTTAAATTTAAAGGGTCGCCAAATGGCGGCCTTTTTTGCTAAAATTAGCCTTTTTTGTAGATTTTAGTTTTGCTAGTTTTAGCTATTGACAAAACAGCTAAAATGTGATTAACTATCATGTCTTTTGGGAGAGATAAAGGGTTTCGTCCAAGCTCCTAAAAGAGGTATTTCCGTACATCCAACGTTCACACCAGCACATCTGCGTACGCAGTGGTGTTGTGGTGAGCGTTTTGATGCCCTTCGGGGTTATTGGAACGTCGCAGCTTGTCAATTGAATCGACAATAAGACTACAAACAGCAACAATAGTTGTTGTAGCAGTCGCAGTTACAGAAATGATACGGAAAGTAATCCCTGCGTCGCACTCTTCGGAGTGCCGCGCGTGTGGCCTCGAGAGGGGCTGCAAGTGTCCCTTCGGGGGCAAAAGAAAGAAAGCATGTCCAACAAGCCCCTGTTCGTGATCCTGTCCGTTTTCCTCACCCTCACCCTCACCCTCGGCTTGACGATCTCCAGCGCGTTCGCGCAGGAGTTCGAGCTCCAGCCGGGGCAAGGGCACCTGAACCTCCTCGTGGAGTGCCTCGGGTGCGATGGCGGGATCGGTACCGCCATGGCGATCAACGAGGTCGGTGAGACGGTGCAGAGCAACGACTCGACCGATTCCACTACCGGGTTGTTCAAGTTCAACCAGCCGGTCGGGGTGTACGCCATTTGGGTGACACCGCCGGGTGAGATCGTCGCGTTCCTCGTCAAGCAGCATCGGCTGCGCGAGGGCGAGAAGCGGACCTTCCGCATCACCTTCGCTCTCAGCCGTGAAGGCGGCGAGATGAAGGCGATCGACGTCTCGACTCGGTTCGACGACCTCTTCGCGGATGAGCCCGATCCGGAACCGGAACCTTGGGAACGCGATTCTGACGACGATGACGCCTCGCCAGCCTCGGTTGGTGAGGGGGATCCGTTCGACGACACGACGGTCCAGATGGACCCTCGTGGCCTGTCGGCCCCCACGCCTCGGCGCGGTGGTGCGGTTCAGATTCCGATCTACGCCGGTCCGGTGGAGCCTCGGTACGACGGGGTGGCTACCGTGAACGCGGATCAGCTCGGATGGACCGGCGTGGTCAGCGAGGTTCCCGCAGCGGGGGCCTTCCAGTGCCCGGCGGGGACCATTCCCGCCATTCTCGGCACCGCTGACCACATCTCGACCGGGGTCGAGGGGCAGCACGATCTGGACGCCTCTCGGGCGCAGGCCGTGGCCCCTCCCGGATGGGATGGCAGGTTCTACCACGCGCTCGGCACGCCCACGGTGTCGATCCACAAGAGCGGCCGCCGTAGCAAGGCGGTTGGTATCTGGTGCGTGCCGGAGAGCCAGAAGGTGCTCACCGGTGACGACGTGGACGATCGAGTTGCGGACGCGATCAGCGCGATGCCGCCGGTTCCCGAGCCTGAGCCCATTCCGGACTGTCCCGAAGCGTACCTGTACGACTTCGACGAGGACGGCAGCCCGGACTTCGACGACGGAGACGTCGACGGAGACGGTGAGAACACGTGGAAAGACTGCCAGGAGGGACGTCGTAAGATGTTCCCGCCTCCGGCGGAGCCGGAGATCCCGGAGCTGAACGACAAGCGTATCATCGGGGGACCGATGGTGCGGGCGTCGTTTGGTTCGTGGGGCCCGGCCGTCTACGGCGGAGGGTTCGTTGAGTTCCGTTTGGACCGGCCTGACCGGTCCGAGAGGCGAGACTACTTCGAGCTTTCCGGCGGTGCGGGCATCAGCCCGCATTCCACAGCCACGCGAGAGGGAGCGGAGAACCCGCTTCCGCTGAACTGGATGCAGACCGGAGATCCCGGCCTGGCGTTCAACATCGCGGGGTTGTTCCACATGCACACCCCCAGCGACGTGGTGAAGATCACGTTCGGGGTGATGGGTAATTTCCTTCGATACACGTCGAGCATGCACCCCCAGGCGTTCAGCGTCGAGGGGGCTGTGGGGCTGAGTATCCGTCCGACCGGTGGTCGGCGGATCCAGTTCGAAATCCTGTACACCACCGGTGTGCTGGGCGCTCGCGTCCGGCACTTCGAGGAGTTCCAGGAGTTCTTCGACGAGTCCCCGTCCTCGGGGGAGGGTTTCGGGGGGACGTGGACCCCCGGCACCTTCGTCTTCGCGCTTCGTCTCTAGGCGGGCGAGAGTCCGCCGAAAGGCAGGCTTCACGCACAGAACAACGTTCCGTAAGGGTCGGCCGGTTTCGACAGGCCGGCCCTTACGCGGTTCCCGATAGAGACAGAAAAAGCGAAACGATCAACAACTATTCGAGGAGTTCCGGCTAGAACGCTGGGATTCTCGGAGGAGAGATGCTATGCGCAACACGCGCCTGACCATGGCCCTCACGGGCTGCATGGCCCTCACGGGCTGTTTCGAGAGCTTCGAGCCGCCCACGGGGGTCGACCCCAACATCGACGTCAACGTCAACGTGGACAACGGAGACGACGACGACTCGGCCGGCGACGACGTCAACGTGGACGTCACCGTCAACTTCGGCCAGCCGGGCTGCGATGCCACCCTCTCGGGGGCGGCGGTGCAGTTCGGCGAGCTGGAGGTCGGCGACACCCTCACCCAGCCGGTGACGGTGTCGCTCAGCTGCCCGGGGCACAGCGCTCAGGTGCAGCTGGTCGTCAACCTGGGAGCCGCCTTCGGCGTCCAGGGGCCCCAGAGCTTCCCGCTCAACCACGGCAGCGATGAGCTGCACTGGGTGAGCTTCGTGCCGGCAACGGTGGGGGAGTTTCTGGGTTCCGTTCGCTACAACTTCGTCCTGGATACCGCGGAGGAGGCCACGAAGGTGGTCGGCCTCAGCGGCGAAGGGGTGGAGATCGTGGTCGGAGACGACGACGACGCGACCGGGGATGACGACGACGCCACGGGTGATGATGATGACTCGGCCGACGGCGACACCGACGGCGATGGCGACCCGGACGGCTCCGACTGCGAGCCGACGGACCCCACGATCTACACCGGCGCTCCGGAGATCTGCGGCAACGGGCTGGACGAGGACTGCAACGGCAGCGACCTCACCTGCCTCGGCAACGACCTGGATGGCGACGGCTACACCGACCTCGGCGATGACGGTGCCCCGAACACGGGCGATCCGGCCGAGGACTGCGACGACTCGGAGGCGAGCGTCTACCCCGGTGCGCCGGAATGGTGCGGCGACGGCGTCGACCAGGACTGCGACGGCATGGACGCCAACGTGGACCTGGATGGCGACGGCTACCTCAGCATGCTGGGGTGCCCCGCCAACGGCGACGACTGCAACGACGGCAACGCGGCCGTGCACCCGTTCCTCGACGATCCTTGCGGGGACGGCGTGGACCAGGACTGCGACGGGCTCAACCCCGCCTGCACCGACCTGGACGGGGACGGGTACACCACCGAGGGCAACGACGGCCTCTGGTGGACCGCGGACACCGGCGTGGACTGCAACGACGCCAACGGGGACATCAACCCGGGGGCGGAGGAGCAGTGGTGCAACGGCGCGGACGACGACTGCCTCGGCGGAGATGCCGACGAGGATGTGACCCTGGTCTCGGCCAGCGGATACACCACCACGAGCTGGACGCTTGCGGTGGATGTCGTCGACCTCTCGTGGGCGGCTGATGGGCCGTCCAACCTCGACTGGTTTGGAGCCATCAACTCCACGATCGAGGCAGACGAGATCTCTTGCACGGCGGGGGTCCCTGAATGGGCCTTCGTCTCCACCAACGTCCAGGATGAGGTGATCGCCGGGGTGTACTCCACCACCGACGACGCCTGCACCGACCTGATGGTCGGCATCCCGGATGCCATCGAGGACAAGATGTCCCTCGAGTGGGTGGGTCTCGCGACGGGTGCGGTCTTCAACACCGTCACCGTCGCCGGCTGGAACTACTTCTCCAGCCAGCCTTCGGGCGAGACCCAGTGCTACGTGCAGGTGCACCCGTAGTCGTAGTAGCCTAGCGTCGGCCGTCCCAAAGAAGGGGCGGTCGGCGCCGGGTGTCGATTCAAGAGAAGCAAGCCAAGCCGGCTCGCGTTCATTCCACAGGGGATGACGCGGGCTTCTTTTTTTTGCTACAATTAGACCAAAAGGTGCCCAGATGGCCCAATATTGCGCATTTACCCTTGACAAATCGTTAAAAATAGAGTATATTTCTGCGTTCAATAACGGGACAGCAACACCATTTAATAGGAGGAAACACGAATCTATATGAAGGATACTCACAAAGATCTCGAAACAACTGAACTGCCAGATGCACCATTACCGGTGGATGCTGTTGTGGGTATTACCTATAACTGTAACTCCCGTTGTGTGATGTGCGATATTTGGAAGATGGACCCGCATGAGCAGCTGACATTGAAGGATTTTGAAAAGCTTCCTACAACCCTGAAAGATATTAATATCTCAGGTGGTGAGCCATTCCTCCACAAAGAGATTGTAGACATTATCCGCGTGATTACTGAGAAGAACCCCAAAGCTCGAATGGTGATCTCATCTAATGGATTTCTAACTGACATGATCGAGGAGAAAATGAAGGCGATCATGAAGGTGAAGCCAGATATCCGTGTCGGTATCTCCATTGATGGAATGGAAGAGATGCACGATAAGATTCGTCGCATCCCGAACGGGTTCAACAAATGCATGAAGACCGTGGATATGTTGAAGCGTATCGGAGTAAAAAACATCCGCCTCGCCTTTACCGTAACTACAGAGAATGTTGGCGATCTACCAAAGGTATATGACCTTGCCAAAGAAAAAGGCGTACAGTTCACCATGGCATTTGCGCAGAGCTCTGATTTCTACTTTGGAGCAAAACAGAACTACGAAAACCCAGATCCTGTATTATTACGACAAGGATTTCGTCATGTCGTTACTAACGAGCTGAAGAGTTTTTCTCCTAAGAAATGGATTCGAGCATTCTTCGCTTACGGGCTGTATAACTTTGCGAACGATGGTAACCAGCCACTTGACGCGAGGCCTGGCACCGACTTCCTGTACTTGGACCCGAGCGGTATTGTGTACCCATCTGTGGTTCACTATTACAAGATGGGCGACCTCAAAACTGCAAAAACATTTGATGAAATTTGGAACAGCGCTGATGCCAAAAAGGCGCGTGTAAAGATCGAGAAGGATAAGAAGCAGTATTGGATGATCTGTACCGCACGATCCGCTATCCGCAACAATCCATTTGCGGTGGCCAGCTGGATCTTCAAAAATAAATTCATGCCAGGACGCCTCCTGGCCTAACACCATCAGAGGGCGGCTCGACCATGGGCCGCTCTCTTGGTATCATACGCCTATGAACGAGGGGGTTACTCAGTTTATTGAACGCATTAAGCGCCCAGGACGCGCACGGGTTATCACCATTCTTTTTGCTGTCGCTTGGTTGGCGGCTTTTGTTGGTTTGTGGTTGATAGATCCGTTGTACGCGTTTGCTTCTATTGGAGGGTCTGTCGTGGTTGGTGTATTTGTTTCGCGTCCAGAATGGGCTTTGTACTTAATGGCGGTTCTATATCCGTTTATTCACCTAGAGTTCTTCTACGGAGCTCTTAACGTGCCATACGTCGATGCTGTAGGCGTGCTCGCATTCACCGCTTGGGGTGTGCGCCTATTGTGGACCTTGTTTGTAGAGCCGAAAAAGCTGCGTGAGTTGAAGCTACCATTGATTGGGGTTTTTGCGGCATTCATGGCGGTAGGTCTTGTTTCTACATTTTATAGTTGGAATCCGCTGGAGAGTTTACAGTACCTATTACGTCCTCTGTTATTCTTCTACCTAGTGTTTGTGTTGTATGTGGTGAACCATATGCGAGATACGCGTATTCTCTTACGAGTGCTCGGGTTGATGTTTTTTGTGGGTGTGGTTATAGCGCTATACGGTCTATACGGATATTTAACTATGAATGTGCCGTCATTTGTAGATCGGCGCGTTACGCCGGTTCCAATTTTTGGTAAAGACCCTTTAGGAGGGAACCATAATCTGATTGCCGATATTATGGTTACTACGATTCCTATTGGCTTCTTTTTTATGATGACCGCCAAAAAAGAAATTCAGCAGAAGTTATTATTTCTCTCAGTTCTTCTCTTGATTGGTACGACCATATTAACCTTTTCACGTAGCGGTTGGTTAGCTCTTGGATTGGAGGTTCTTTTACTCGTATACTTTCAGTACCGGCAGCATGTTAAAACGTTGTTGAGATACACTGCCGGATTGGTATTTGTGTTGAGCCCTCTGCTTATAGTGTTAGTCTTTTTTCTTGGAAATGACACCTACCAAAGCTCCAATGAAAATCGACTCCTGTTAAACGACGTTGCATTGGAGATGTTTCAGGACAGGCCGCTCTTCGGCGTTGGTCCAGGTAATTTTCAAACCGTTCTAGAAACTAATCGTATTTACATTGAAGAGTTTGGCGCAACTCTTGACGCGCACGGTTTTATCCAGAAAGTGGCATCTGAATTGGGGTCATTTGGTCTTCTGACATTCATTGCGCTTCTCGTTATGTCGATCAAGCGGGTGTACGACGCGTATAAAAAAACAATTTCGTCTGAACCGTGGTCGTATCTTTTACTGACTGTTTTACTCATGATTGTGGGCGCGATATTCTTTCAGCTGTTCCAGACCTCGTATTTTGTTGCTAAACTGTGGTTACCGATTGGCGTGGCGTTGGCCGCGGCACATGTACTCACAAAAACTGCTGAATCAAAAGACAATGGATAAACATCACGTTGTACATATTATTGATGGCCTTCCGTTTGGCGGGGCTGAACGTTTGCTTTTTGATATTGTGACACGCCTTGATACCGAGCGTTTTTCTTCAGAGGTCATTTCATTATATGACGGTCCGGAAAAAGTACAGCCATTTGAGGGTTTATTAAAAGAGGCCGGCATTCATGTGGAGCGTGTTCCAAAAATAGGGAAGCTCAGCATTGGAACATACAGACGGTTACGGCAGTACCTGCGATCGGTTGGTCCAGATATCGTGCACACACATCTGTTCGCTGCCGACGTGTGGGGAGGGCTTGCTGCTCAGGCGGCCGATGTGCCTGTTATTATTTCTACTGAACATAACATCAATAAGGAAGAGGGTATTTTGAAGCACCAGTTGAAATGTGCGAGTCACAAGAATCGCGCGGCTATCGTGGGTGTTTCTGCGGTCGTGCAAGAGTATGTTGAGGCGTACTGCATGAACTCTGTTGGCAAGACCCGTCTCATACGGAACGGCATTGATGTTGAGCGATTTCCATGGTTACCGCCAAGAAAGCACTCTGTACCAAACCTCCTAGTCGTTGGTCGATTAGACGAACAGAAGGGACATGCTGCTTTACTCCACGCGTTGCCACTCATGGAGAATGATTACCATTTGCGCATTGTTGGAAACGGACCTCTTCGACATTCATTAGGAATTCTGGTAAAACAACTTGGGTTGAGTGATACGGTAACATTTGCTGAGGCGACTACTAGTATTCAAGAGGAGTACGCGCAGGCTGATATCGTTGTTGTGCCCTCATTGTGGGAGGGGTTTGGTCTGGCGGCTGTTGAGGCAATGGCAAGCGGATGTGCGGTGGTTGCCTCGCGCGTTGATGGTCTTGAGGAGTTAATCGAACATGACGTGCATGGTTTGCTGGTGGATATGAAAAAGCCAGGGGATGTAGCCGGGGCTATTGATAAGTTGCTTGTGAATTCAGATTTACGAGCGGAAATAGCGACGCGAGCACATGAGCGTGTGAGTGAACAGTTCACCATGACGCGTGTGATCAATGAGTACGAACAGTTATACGAGGAGCTCTATGAAGATTCTACAGATTAATAAATTTTTCTATTTGAAAGGCGGATCAGAACGCTATTTTTTTGACGTGAGCGATGCGTTGGGAAAGGCAGGTCATGATGTGATTCATTTTTCGATGGCTGACGAGAAGAATCGTCCATCACCGTACTCTGACCATTTTATTCGCAATATCGATTTTACGAAGAAGCGCGGCATCCGAAAGGCTGGGCATTATGTGTATTCGCTCGAGGCAATGGAAGAGGTTCGGAGGCTTGTGAAAATAACAAAGCCCGATGTTGCTCATTTACATAATATTTCACATCAGCTGACACCATCGATTATTGTGGCGTTACGTAATGCTGGAGTACCTGTCGTTCAGACACTGCACGATTATCAGTTGATCTGTCCGAACTACAAGTTGTTTACGCAGGGCGCACCATGTGAGAAATGCTTCAAACACAAGTATTGGAATGCCATTCGTTTGAAATGTATTCAGGATTCCGCAGCTGCATCGGCGCTTGGTGCGTTTGAGATGGGTTTCCACAATGTGTTGTTGCAGACATACAAATGGGGAGTTCATCGGTTTATTGCTCCGTCCCAATTTATGGAGGCAAAACTTCTTGATTGGGGATGGCAAAAGAATCAAGTGGATTATTTACCTCATTTTGTCACTAAAGATCGTCCCGCATCGCCAAAACGAAAGAACCAGGTAGTATTTGTTGGTCGCCTATCGTCCGAAAAAGGCGCTGATCTTTTATTGGAGGCGGCAGAGCAGTTTACTGAAATGGATATCTTGTTTGTTGGCGAAGGCGAGGAGCGTGCTGTATTAGAGAAGCAGGCAAAAGAGAAGGGCTTGAAGCACGTTCAGTTTCTTGGATTTAAAGAAGGAAAAGAGTTGGATAAAATTATGACCGAGTCGCAGGCTGTGGTCGTGCCGTCACGATGGTACGAAAATGCACCGATGGTGGTGTATGAGGCACTTGCGCTTGGTGTTCCGGTTATCGGAGCGAAGCATGGTGGATTAGTGGAGCTTATTGATGAAGGTAAGACCGGATATCTATTTACACCGTCTAATGCGGAAGACCTTGTAAAAACGCTGAAAAAATTGCATAATGACCCCCTAGTCGACCTTCCGGAGAATAGATTTCCAGAGGCCGATCATATTCGTGCATTAGAAGAGTTGTATGTATCTGTCCAAGGGGAGCGAAAATCAAAAATGCCTATCTAGTGCAGCTATGCGATCCCGGCTGTTGATGTTTGTTGTGGGCGCGCTTTTTTTTGTTTTTGCTCCATTGCCTGTACACGCGGAGGAGCGACCGGACACCGCGCCGCGCATCGTGAATTGGAATTTTGAATGGAGCATTGAGTCCGATGCGATAGCAGAGAAGCTTTCGCAGTGGGATATCGTATTGTTGGATATCGAAAATGAGCGGTTTTCGCGTGCGCGCATGAAGCTTATTAAAGAATTGAATCCAGATATTAAGTTGTATGCGTATATTTCGTTGTCGGACATTCGTCCAGATGCGTCTTCGCTAGCCGATGGCACGGCGCGTCAGTATATAGGGGAGCAGCTTGAAGCAAATCCGGATTGGGTGTTGAAGTTGGCTGACGGTTCAGCAGCGGAGTGGTGGCCTACGTACAATATTATGAATGTGACAAATAGCGCTCCTAAGGTTAACGGGGAACGGTTCAATGATTTTTATGCCAACTTTATTCGGGATGCGGTTATCAAGGATACGATATGGGACGGCGTATTTTTTGATAACCTATGGGAGAACATTACATTCGTGTCCGAAAATGTTGATCTGAATAACGACGGCAAAAAGGACGGTAAGGTAACCGCGAACAAGGCATGGAGAAAAGGTGTTCGCAAGATTCTAAAACGCGCAAAGAGCGATGCAAAGAAATTACGGAAAAGTAAATTTAAAGTTACAGGGAACGGAGGGGCGCGTCAGTACAAGAAGCAGGTGAATGGAATTGGTTTCGAACATTTTCCTAAAACATTGTATGGTGGATGGACCGATTCAATGGAAGAGTATTTTCAGGTGATGCGGCTGACGGCACGTGATTCTGTTGGCATTGTGAATAGTAATGTGCAGAATACTGGTAACCGAACCAATTACCAAAAATTTCGATATGGCCTCGCTTCTACATTAATGAATGACGGGTACTATAGTTTTGATAATGGGGATGCGACTCATCGCGAGCGTTGGTATTATGATGAGTACAATGTTGCTCTTGGTGATCCGGTGAGCGGTGCGTATAACACGTTACGCTCGGATGACCCACGGACATTGCGTGATGGAGTCTGGCGACGAGATTATGAGTTGGCCAGTGTGTTTGTAAACTCAACTGATCAGGCGCAAACTGTGACGCTTAATAGCGGTTTTGAGAGGCTTCTTGGAGAGCAAGACGCTTCAACAAACTCAGGTGAGCTTACCGGACAGATTACATTACAGCCACACGATGGCATTATCTTATTGCGGCGATTGCAGCAGGTGCAGGATGCCACCTTCATCAATGGAGCATTTTCGAAGGTTTTTGATGAAAATGGAGAGCAGGTGCGCCACAGTTTTTTTGCATTTGATGGAAGTTTTGCCGGAGGTCAGCAGATTCACCGTGTTTCACGTAGCGGAAAGACAGTTGTAGCAGATAGTTCTAGGGTTCGCGTATACAATCGCCAAAATCGGGAAATTGCTTCATTTGCGCCCTACGGTTCCGATTTTTCTAGTGGAGTGAATATTGCCGTTGGTGCGCTGTTCGGCGGTCAGAAATCGTATATTGTGACCGGTCCGCAAAACGGCGGGGCTCATGTTCGGATTTTCGACATGAAAGGTCAGGTGGTGAATCCTGGATGTTTTCCATACCCCGACGGATTTAAAGGAGGCGTGAATGTGTCGGTGGGTGATTTGAATGGAGATAACCGTCTAGAGATTGTGGTCGCGGCTGGGTTTGGTGGTGGTCCACATATTCGTATTTTGAATAATAACTGCGAGGTGATTAACCCGGGCTTTTTCGCTTTTGATCAGTCGTTACGGATTGGCGTGAACATGGCTGTTGGTGATTTGAATGGAGATGGAAAGGCAGAGATCATTGCGGCATCCGGTCCTGGCGGGGGACCCCACGTGCGCATATTCAATAAAAATGGCAAAATGTTATCAGCAGGTTTTTTCGCATACTCGACGTCTGATCGTAGCGGAGTGCTTGTTTCCACCGCAGACATTGATCAGGATGGTGATGATGAAATTGTAACCAACAGTTTTTCTATTTTTAACCCGTTCTAAGACCGGTATGGGAACTGATAAACAACCGACAAAAGAACACTGGCTGAAGCGTTTGCTGTGGGGATTGTCGCACCTCTATTTTCCGATCATTGTTCACTTCATGACCGATAAATACGAGAAGAAACATCATCATCTGGTAATAGATCTTGTATATGGAGTGATTACGTTCATGTTGGTTGCGGCGAATATCGGTGTTGGTATTTGGTTTTACCTGTACTTCACTCCAGCTGAACTCGATGTGACCATCGTGACGCGTAATGTGGTTGTGAGCGGGGAAGCGACGCATATCGACGTGCAGTACGCAAATCCGAACCGGGCGATTGAGGATGTGGAAATCGATGTATTGTTGCCGGATGGAGTCGCATTTGGCACGAGTGATGACGACAGTCAATTAACATATGCGGTCGGTGACGTTGGTCGAGGCGTTATTGATTCTATTCCGATTGAAGGAACTGTGTTTGGCAGTGTTGGTCAACGGTATACCTTTCAGTTTGTAACGAGTTATACGTATTTAGGGCGTAGGCAAACCGAGGTAACTCCGTATGTGTTAGAGGTGGTAGATTCGTCGTTTGTTATTAGCATTGAGATGCCATCGGTAGCGGTTTATGATCGTCAAATTGAAGCACAGGTACAGTATAATAACCGGAGCGATATTCCTCGTTCGGCCGTTTCTGTTTCCCTTGATCTTCCTTCACATTTTGTTATCGACCTTATTCACGAAGGTGATTTGCAGCTCTATTTCGATGCAGCGACCGGACAGGTAGGGCTTGGCGGGGTCGATGCTCGTTCTTCAGGATCATTTTCGATTGTTGGTCACTTTGTACGTCCGGAAGGTACCGTTACCGGAGATCAAGAGTCGGTGGTCAGTGTTACCGCTTTGACAGTTATTGATCCAGAGCACACGACGAATGAATCGCCGGTCGAGTTGTCTCACAACACAGCAATTGCACCGGTTGAGATTGTCCAACCGCGAGTGACCACCGCGATGACAATGCCGAGCGCGGTGGATGCGGGAGGGTCGATACGGAGTACAATTCTTGTCAATAATGTTGGTGATAGGGCGGTGGAACGGATAGAGTTGTCAGTTGGCGTCATCGGTGACGCAGCTTTTGTTTCTGGTTCTAGTGCGTCTCATGCGGTGAACGGTTCTCTTGTTAGTTCAAGTGATATCACTAGCGAAGGTCGTTTGGCCATACCCACTATAGATCGCATAGAGGCAGGGGAGTCGGTTGAGGTTTCTGTGCGCATCCCAACTGCTGTTATCGCAGGTCAAGAAATTAGGGCGTCAGCTCATGTGAAAGGAGCGGCGTATTCGCCGGAGCTGGAGACGGTGATTCCGGTTGGGGAATCTTCAGGAGAGACAAAATTTAATTCGCGTTTGAGTGTTTCTGTGAAGGGCTTATATACCGGCCCTGCTGGGGAGGAGCTGGGGTATGGTCCCTACCCTCCGCGATCGTGGGAGCCAACAGCGTTTCGTTTGATCATGAGCGTTTCCAATCCTAACAATCCAGTATCAGGCGTTGTCGTACGAACAACCCTACCTGGGCAGGTGAGTTGGAATAACTTGTATAGCGTCTCTGCTGGCACACAGGTGAGCTTTAATGAGGAGACACGAGAGGTGAGGTGGACCATTCCATCGCTTTCTCCCCAGGAACAGGCGTACGGTGCTCAGTTTGAGATTGTGTTAACTCCAAATCATATGCAGATAGGACTGCAGCCGTTATTAAGCGGCGATATATCAGTCTCTGCAATCGATAGTTTTACTAACTCAATACTTAACCAGACGGTGCCGGGCGTGCGGTTGCCAGTTGCTATTATTGAATAGGTGCTGATATTGGCTCTTTTTAAGGCCTTTTTGTGCTCTAAAAGAGCTATTGACAAATCGGTCCTTTTATGATACATTGTCCGGTCTTTTGAACGAGACACGACTATGAAAATTGTATTTATCGGACAAAAAGGAGTGCCAGCCCAATGGGGTGGTGTTGAGCAACATGTGCATCAGTTAACGATGCGGTTGTCTTCTGCTGGCCATGATGTTGTGGCGTATGCGCGACCACATTATGTTGATAGTGATTCACAACGTGTCTTTGAGCGACAGACCGGTGTGCGGGTGGTTTCGTTGCGTTCGTTTGCTACAAAACATCTTGATACCATTGTGCATACCTTTCTTGCCGTGTCGCATGCCGTCGTAAAGGAGCGTCCTGATATATACCATTTTCACAGTGTTGGACCTTCATTACTTTCTTGGATGCCTCGAGTCTTTCATCCGTCGGCGCGTGTAGTGACTACATTTCATAGCCCCGATCGGTTGCATCAAAAGTGGAACGCGTTTGCTCGGTTCGTACTGAAGTGTGGTGAATGGACCGCGCTACGATTTGCGCATCGAACTATAACTGTCTCTCGTGATCTACAACGATACGCGGGGGATACGTATAACGCTGACGCGGTGTATATCCCGAATGGAGTTCCAACTCCGGCGACTCCTGCCGCTTCCATGATTGAAGCAGAATTTGACTTAGAGCCGAATGAATACCTATTGGTGGTTAGTCGACTAGTGCGTCACAAAGGCATTCACTATCTTATTGACGCATTCAAGCGATTGGATACGACGAAGAAGTTAGTGATTGCTGGTGATACCGCGCATACCGATGATTACGTTGCAGAGCTTAAGCAGCTCGCATCTGGAGATGATCGTATTGTCTTTACCGGATATCAGACCGGCCGCATGCTACAGGAGTTATTTACGCACTGTTATGCATACGTCCAGCCTTCTGAGTCTGAGGGGTTATCTATTGCTGTTCTCGAGGCCGCTAGTTACGGTGCTGGGATTTTGGCAAGTGATATTGCTCCGAATAAGGAAGTTGTAGAACATCGTGGATTCTTGTTTCAGAATAAAAACGTTGACGATCTTGCAAAGAAGCTACAATACATGCTTGCGCGACCGGAATTAGTGCGTGAGTCTGGTGCAGAGTTACGGGAATTCGTTGGTGAGTTCTATAATTGGGAACGAGTAACTACTGCTATTATTTCTCTCTACGCTGAAACCCTCTCTATGCATACAGAGTTGAGCAAACAACGTGTATTGGCGAAGTAACGCCTTGTCAAAATAATACTGCACGACACCGTCCGTAGAGGCGGTGTTGTTGTTTGTCCTCTGCTCTGATACAGTTGATGGCGTATATGAAAAAATCTCTGTTTCAATTGATTCGTTTTGGGATTGTCGGGTCATCGAATACGGCATTAGATATTGGTTTTTATGCGGCATTGACTAGATGGGTCCCGTTTTTTGGTGAGTTTTATCTGTTTGCTGCAACTCTATCCTTTCTTGTGGCTGGGTTAAATAGTTACATCTGGAATAGAAGGTGGACCTTTAAAGATGGTACGGGGATTCACGGGGTGCAGCTACTGCGGTTTTATGTTGTGCAGAGCGCCATTTTTGGGATGAACCTGTTGTTGTTGTGGTTCTTTGTTGAAGCCGGTGTCCATGATGTTGTAGCGAAGGCACTTGCTGGGGTGTCCGCGGGACTTGTTAATTTTGGACTTCAGAAGTTTTGGGTTTTCCGGCAAAACAGCGTATAATAGAAGACAGAGTAAAATAGATAGACAATATTTTTATACGCATCCTATGAGCGCAGCACGAAAAGTCATTTTTGATAAAAAGAATGTAGTCGTCGTCGGCGGTGCTGGATTTATCGGTTCTCATCTGTGTGATGAGCTGGTAAAAAATAGTAAGGTGATTTGCATTGATAACTATAGTAGCGGTGGGGTTGAGAATATTTCTCATTTATTACAGAACCCAAATTTTGTTTTTCTTAAACATGATATTAGCCTACCTCTTGACTTGTCGACATTTCCGGAGTTGGAAATTTTTCAAGTTGGGTTCCAGGGCATCCAAGAGATCTATTACCTCGCGGTTCCGACACTCTTGATTAACTTTGAGGAATTGGCGATCGAGACCGCAAAGGCAAATTCGATCGGGGTTATCAATGCGTTGGAAATCGCCAGGGCCTATGAGGCGCGTTTTCTTATGGGGTCAACTCGTTCCGTTTATGGTGATCCTCTTCAAGGACAAGAGGTGTTTGAAGAGTCGTATTGGGGGTTTGTCGATCCGTTGAGCGAGCGAGCATGTTATAACGAGGGAAAGCGTTTTGCGGAAACTGTTACTAATACGTACCATACCAGCTTAGGAATGGATACGAAGATCGCACGTATTTTTAATACGTATGGTCCGCGTATGCGTCTGAATTCTGGTCGTATGATTCCTGATTTTGTGCGATCGGCAATTAACAATCAAAGCGTGGTTGTTCATGGTGACGGAACGCAAAAGGATAGCTATTGTTACATCGATGACATGATTCAGGGCTTGGTTGCTCTCATGCAGTCGAACGTGAATGAGCCGGTCAATTTGGGAAATCCGGAAACATTTAGTATGATTGACGTGGCAAATAAAATTATTGTCGCCTCCGATTCAAAGTCAACTGTTGTTTTTGAAGATGAGATATCCGGGTTAGTGCGATATGCGCCGCCGGATATTAGTAGGGCAAAGCGGTATCTCGGTTGGTTCCCTGTTACGGATATTAGCACGGGACTAGAACGAACCGTTGCCGATATGATGGGCTCGCAAGTGTTGTCGTATCAGATGATTCAGGAAAAAAGTGAGGCCAATTCGCCTTCTGACACTCCGACTGTTCAACAATAATGGTCCTCTGAATAGGCTCTATTCGTGGTTGACCCTGGGAACCAATTCTGTTATGGTATACGGGCTCATTTTGAGTTTAGCATAGTGCGTTTTCAGCGCATTTTTATGAGAAATCTTGGGGGAATTGTAATAAAAGTAATAGGCAATTAATATTATGAAAATCGTAGTTGTAGGAACAGGATATGTCGGTCTCGTTAGCGGGGCTTGTCTATCAGAGGTGGGTCATAATGTGACCTGCGTTGATATCGACGAGGGGAAAATTGAACGGTTGAAGCAGGGGCAGATCCCTATATTCGAGCCGGGCCTTGAGGCGATGGTTGTAAACAATGCGCGCGAAGGTCGTTTGACCTTTAGCACTGTTCTTGGTGACGTCATAGACGGAGCTGATGCGGTTTTTATCGCCGTTGGCACGCCGTCACGAGAGGATGGCCATGCTGACTTGCAATATGTATACGCGGTCGCTGAAGAGATCGGAAAGCACCTGAAGGAATATACAGTTGTTGTTGACAAGAGTACGGTTCCTGTTGGCACCGGTAGAGAGGTATATGACATTATTCGAAAGAATTACGACGGTGATTTTGCGGTTGCTTCGTGTCCTGAGTTTTTACGTGAAGGTTCTGCTGTTGATGATTTCATGAAACCGGATCGCGTTGTTATTGGCGCAGATGATGAGAAGGCAGGTCAGGTGTTGCTTGAGGTGTTCAAGCCACTAAAAGGTGAAAAACTTGTGACCTCTATCGAGAGTGCCGAGTTGATCAAGTACGCATCAAACGCATTTTTGGCAACGAAGATCTCTTTCATTAATGAGATTGCTCAGCTTTGTGAGAAAGCAGGCGGTAATGTTGATGAGGTGGCGTATGGTATTGGGCTTGATAGCCGCATCGGTCCTAAGTTTTTGCAAGCAGGGATCGGCTGGGGTGGTTCTTGTTTCCCAAAGGATGTGAGCGCGTTGGATCAGATCGGTGGTGTTCATGGATACAAATTTCGTCTGTTAACATCCGTGATTGAGGTGAATAATGAAATGCGAAAGCATTTTGTGGAGAAGATTGGTACGACATTGGGCGGTGATGTAAAAGGGAAGACTATCGGTGTCCTCGGGTTAGCATTTAAGGGAAATACCGATGATATTCGTGAGTCGGCCGCAATCGACATTATTATTCAATTGCGAGATGCTGGTGCGATAATCCGTACATTTGATTATGAGGCAACCGAGCATGCGCGTAAGGAGGTTGGAGAGGATAATATTACGTATTGTGATGACCCCTATTCTGTCGCTGAAGGTGCAGATGCGATCGTTCTTGCAACTGAGTGGCCTCAGTTTAAGGAGTTGGATTGGAAGAAAATTGGTGAATCACTTAAAGAAAAGATTGTATTCGACGGGCGAAATTTGTTAAAGCCTTCACGCATGCGTGGAGAGTATGGATTCAAGTACTTTTCAGTTGGGCGAAACGGAGAGCAGGATCAGTAATTACTAGTTAGCGTTATAGACAGAGCCATGAAGAAACTGATTGTTACCATACCGGCCTTCAATGAGGAGGAGCATATCGCCGGAGTAATCCGCGAGATTCCTCGATCTCTTCCGGGAATAGATGTTGTTGAAGTTTTGGTGTACGACGATGGATCTGTTGATCGCACTCGTGAGGTTGCACGTGAGGCTGGCGCCGATCATGTTATTGGGCATCGTCCAAATAAAGGATTGGCGGTGACCTTCAAAGAGGCATTATGGGCCGCTGTTGAGCGTGGTGCAGACATAATTGTGAATACGGATGCTGACAATCATTACGACCAGTCTCGTATTGGTGAGTTGGTTACGCCGTTGCTAGAGGAAAAGGCTGATATTACTATCGGCTCTCGTAAGGTAGATGAGTTGGACCACATGCCGTTTTTAAATAAGTATCTTAACCGGATTGGTAGTTTTGTTTTGACTAAGTGGGTTGGTATGCCGCGCGTTGATGTATCCACTGGTTTTCGTGGGTACACGAAAGATGCCGCTCTTCGTCTTGCGGTTTATTCAAAGCACACCTACACGCATACAACTCTATTAAGTGCGCACGATTTGAATTTAAGCAGTATTGAGGTACCTATTAAGGCGCGTCAGGTGACTCGCCCGTCCCGTTTGATTAAAGGTATTCCGAGTCATCTCTGGAAGTCTTCTATTAATATTGTCCGTAATATCGTCCTGTTCCGTCCGCTGCGATTTTTTGGCGTTTGGGCTGTGGTTTTATTTGTTATTGGAGTTATTCCTTTGTTGCGTTGGTTGTATCTTTATTCTATCGATCAAGGCGCAGGTCATTTACAGTCGATTGTTCTTGCTGGCGTACTGATCATCCTTTCGTTTAATAGTTTAATGCTGGGCCTTCTTGGATCGTCAATTGGATGGTCACGAAAGGTGAATGAAGAGGTATTATATCGTGTTAAAAAATTGGAACTTGATTCAAAGAACTAAAATTTATGAGTAGTGATTCAAAACAACTATCATTGAGCGCAGAGTTGTACGATCAGTTGGAGGCCGCAGCAACTATAAAGAAAATAAGCGTTGATGCGTTAGCGGAACGTGTGTTGAGCGAAGCCGTTCAGGCATTAGGTGCGCAGATTTCTGAGGTTCCCGGAGAGGTGGCGACGCAGTACGAGACTCCTGATGATGAGGCGGTCAAAAAGAGATTACACGATTTAGGATATTTGGATTAAGACCATGGAACACGTACTTATCCCACCTCATGGCGGCGTGCTTGTAAACCGCATTCTGGATACAGAGCATGCGGCAGAAGCGAAAGAACGAGCCGCCTCACTACCTCGTATTCAACTCGACGAAGAGCGTATTAAAGATGTAAAAAATATCGCGCGCGGTGTCTTGAGCCCGTTGACCGGATTTATGAACCAGGCTGATTTTGAGAGCGTCGTAAAGGAGATGGCTCTTTCTGATGGCACGGTATGGTCCATTCCCCTTGTGCTAGATGTTACAGAAGATAAAGCGAAAGAGTTTAAGAGCGGTGATGAGGTCGCGTTGGTTGATATGGACCAGAACCCAGTTGCACTTCTCCGTGTGGGTGATTTGTACACATATGATGTAGACAATGTGACGCAAAACGTGTTTGGAACAACCGAGTTAGATCACCCGGGTGTTGCATATTGGAACGATATGGACCGTATTCTTGTTGGTGGTGACATTGATTTGATTGATAATTCAAAGGAGCCCTACTACGAGTTTAATCTTGATCCAATAGAAACGCGTACGTTGTTTAACGAACGTGGATGGACGACCGTTGCTGGTTTTCAGACTCGTAATGTTCCTCATCGTGCTCATGAGTACTTGCAGCGATGTGCCCTGGAGCTTGTTGACGGCTTGTTTATTAACCCTATTATTGGAAAGAAGAAGTCTGGCGATTTCAAGGACGAGATGATCATCGAGGCGTATAAGTTTATGATTGAGAACTTTTTCCCTCGTGACCGCGCGACTTTCTCGATTTTACCGGCACGTATGAATTACGCTGGTCCGCGTGAGGCTATTTACCATGCGATCATCCGCAAGAATTTTGGGTGTACGCACTTTGTGGTTGGCCGTGATCATGCTGGTGTTGGTGATTATTATGGTACCTATGAAGCGCAGGAGATTTTTGAGGGCATTGAAGAGAAGGTGGGTATTCAGATTCTTAAGTTTGAACACTCCTTTATGTGTTTGAAATGTGAGTCGATGGCTACATCAAAGACCTGCGGCCATACGGATGATGATCGCATTCCTCCGTCTGGTACGATTATTCGGAATATGTTGAGCGAAGGGAAGCCTGTGCCGAAAGAGATTATGCGTCCAGAGATCGTAGACTTTCTATTAAAGGAAGGCGATATCTTTGTTGAGTAGCATGCTGGCGGTGACTGGCCGGGAGCTCCGGAAGCCCGTGGAGCCTGGTCTCGGCGCAGCCGAGTCAGCGGGCTGAGGCGGAGGTGTCGCGAGCGCTGGGCGAGCGAACGCCGGTCCTGGCTAGGCAGCTGACAGCATATAACGTAAAAAAAGAGCATGACCGATCATATAGATTTTCAACAGTATATAGAGGAGCAGAAGCCGAAGAAGCTGATGTTGCTTTATCATTGGGATACCGATGGTATAGCATCTTGTGGTTTGTTCTTAGATTACTTGGAAGAGTCCGCTCCTGATACAGAGGCTGTGCTTATGCATCCGACGATCAATTTATTTTTCCTGACCGAAGCGCAGTACGCTGATATTGAAGCGCTGAAGGTGGATGCGGTTGCGGTGATGGATATCAATTTTCCGCCGGACGTTTTTGAACGTCTGGAAAAAATTACAAAGTTGTTTGTGTTTGATAATCATTCACAGACGGCAGAAATCAATAAGCCAGGGGTTCAGGATGTGAGTTACCCTGCGGCGTCACAGTTGGTGGCAGATTATCTGATGCGACCGCTGTCGCTCCTTGGGATTCTTGGGATGATAGGGGACCAGGAGGATAAAATTGTTGATTGGCCAGATCATTATCCGTTAGTTGAGCAGATGATGAAGGAGCATGAGCTGCCTTTTGATGAGCTTCAGAGAATCACGAAGCTTGTGGACACGATGTACATGATCGGCGATGAGGAAGGTCTGGAGTATGCAGTACAGCTCTTACGAGATGATCCGATGAAGGCGCTAACTGACGAGCGGTTCTTGGCAGCAGAGCAGCAGCTTAAAATTGATGTTGAAGCTGAGCTCGCTGTAGAAATGGAGGAAATGACCTGCGGTACTGATATGCGCATTTTTATTCAGGACTTGAAGGCGACCTCGAATATTATTTCAGAAGTGACACGTGCTCGCGCCAAGCAACATTCGAAGGACGTGATTCTAACAACTCAGGTGATAGGCGAGTGGGCGATAGTGTACGTTCGAACGCGTGCGGAAGGCATGGATCTTGGTCCGCTGGTTGAGTATGCGCGTCAACGTGGATACAATGCCGGTGGTAAACCTGAGGTCGCGGGTGTATTATTACCGTCGTCTGAGCTAGAGGAGTTCGTTGATGGATATATCGGAGAAGTAATGGCAATAATCCCACAATAATATGGCAGAACAAAAAGCAGACAATCTTACATGGCACGGAGGAGAGGTAGGTAAAGTAGATAGAGAGTTGCAGCTTGGCCAGCGTGGAGTTATTTTGTGGTTTACTGGGTTGTCTGGTAGCGGCAAGTCGGTTACCGCTGTCGCCTTGGAGCAGAAGTTACATGAGCTCGGGCGGGCATCATACCGATTAGATGGTGATAATATTCGACATGGTTTGAATAAGGATCTTGGTTTTTCTCCAGAGGACAGAGAGGAAAACATACGGCGTATCGGCGAGGTGGCAACCTTAATGGCAGATGCCGGTCTTATTGTACTGAGCTCATTTATTTCTCCATATCAGAAAGATCGAGATGCCATTCGGGCGATGGTGCCACAAGGAGATTTTATTGAGGTGTTTGTTGATTGCCCGGTAGAGGTGTGTGAGGCGCGAGATCCAAAAGGGTTATACAAGAAGGCGCGTGCCGGAGAAATTTCTGAGTTCACAGGCGTGAGTGCGCCGTACGAAGCTCCGGAGATGGCGGAGATCCGTTTACATGCTGATACAGAGACCATTGATGAGAGTGTTGCGATTATATTGTCGTACTTGCAAGAGGTTGGAATAGTTTCTGCAGCATAAGTAGATGTCTACACGCGTTTCACTATTTATTGCGTCGGTCGTTGCGGTTGTGCTCGCGGTCGGTTTTGGGTATGTGTATTTTGACGATCATGCGTATGGGGCGTGGGGTGACGATTCTCCGGGGTATGTGTATCTTGCGGGACGTATGCTTCGAGGCGAGTCGATCGTATATCAGGATGAACTTGCGAAGGCCGGGATAGAGTTTTTTGGTGATGAAAAGTTAGCCCGATGGTTAACGCCAACGCATCATCTATTTATTTCGCCTGACGGTTTTCTTGCTTCAAAATATCCGATCGGTACGTCATTACTCATGGTGGCCACTGCCAAGCTGGTTGGTAGTACCGCTGGTTTTTATATTGTGGTGCCGTTATTGGCCGCATTGAATATTGCACTGGTATACCTGTTAGCGTTGGTTTTGTTTCCACGGGAGCGGTACAAACATCTGATTGGTGTTGGTGCTGCAGCTTCGCTTGGTTTATCTGCATTGTATTATGATTATGCTATTGCACAGCCGATGCGCGAGGTGCCATCGATGTTTTTCTTGTTGTTGACGATGATAGCGTTTGTTCTTGGAGTACGAGCGCTCAAATCAGAGCGGATTCGTGGTCGTTGGGAGAGCGCGGCGCTGATCGGTGTTTCGGCTCTCAGTATGGGCATGGCTTTTAATATTCGAGAGACCTCTCTCGTCGTGCTACCAGCTCTAGTTGTGTATGGAGCAATGTCGTTATGGGATGGTCGTATGAAAATTCAAAAGAATGTTCGTCGCATGCTTCCTACAATTGTGGTATTTTTTGTGGCACTCGCACTTGCTGTCCTGCCAACAATACTTAATTCTGTAGATATTTCTCAAAATAAAGTAGCGTTTAAGGCTCGTGATACCGGCAGTGTTGTTTTGTTGTCGAACATCGGTCATCTTGAAACGCTCTCAGTCTCAAATATTTTTAATAGTGAGGGAAAGTTTCGGCCAGGTAAAGGATCTCTTGAGCACTACTGGAACATAATGCAACGAAGTACCCCGATTCCATATGCTCTCGTATTCACCGCCTTTGGTATGTGGTATGCGTGGAAGAGGCAACGCAAGGAGGGGGTTCTATTGGTTCTGTGGAGTCTTGGTATTTTGATTATTTTCTCTATGTGGATCAATCCGTACTCTCGATATATCTTACCGATGTTTCCGCCGCTCTTGTTGTTAACAGGTTATGGAGCTGTTGGGTTCTTTCGGTGGTTTGTTCCGACTGTTATTAATCAACGATGGTTACGCGGTGTATTGGGCGTGGTTATTGCGCTTGGTATACTCGCCGGATATGGGCCGGTCGTGGCGGAGGTGGGTGAGAATTTGACCACGGATGTGTATCGATTTAAGGCAATTTCTGAAAGCGACTTGGATCAACTCAGCGGGATTTCCGACACCATCCAGGAGCGCGGAGATGAGAAGCCTGTATTGTTGTTTGGCGGGGAGTGGCAGTATGGTATTAGTGAAACACTTGAGGCGCATACCGGCCTCAAGACGATACGATTTCCATTGGATCAGAAATTTGGCCATACAGAGGAGAGGGTTGATGAATTTTTGAAGCAACAACGCGATGCGGGGTATACATTTTATGTTTGGTTAGACGACTCTGGTTCCGACACTTTTTTCCCATGGTTTGAAGGATATAATCGTGAGATCCTTGGTTCGTATGACTTTACCTTCCAGGCTGGCGTGCGTGTTTATGAGTTAGGTGGTACAGTTGTGGAGTAAAGGCGCTAAATATACTATGCAAAAACTTTCAAAAATTTCCGACGTTAAGCCGTTCCAAAAATCGCAGGATTCAATCTTTTCGACCTTGTTTACACGGCGGTTGTCGCGCGTCCTCACTTTTTTGTTGTTAAAGATTCGTCCTGGAATTAGCCCGAACACTGTTTCGGTCATTTCATTTGTGATCGCGTTGGTTGCTGTTGTATTGTTTTTGCATGATGAGTATTGGTGGAGGTTTGGTGGCGCTGTGTTGTTGCAGCTCAGCTTTGGGTTCGATTGTTCGGATGGAGAGGTGGCACGCATCACCAATCAACAGTCGGCATTTGGCGCATGGTTTGATTCGGTTCTAGACCGTTTCAAGGAGGTATTAATGGTGGGTGCTCTTACCTGGGCATGGTACGACCGCGTGGATCATGATCCATGGGTGCTGGTACTTGGATTTACCGCCATTGTCGGCATGCAGTTGGTCTCGTATGTGCGTGAAGCAAAAAAGGCCTCATGGCCATCAACGCGTTCCTCTGAGTTGTTTATTACAAAAAATATTTATATTGGCACTGTAGATGTGACTATTTATTTGGTTACTCTCGCGGTGGTGCTGCAGCTTGAGCTGTGGGCGATGTGGATTTTTGCTATTGTGAGCGTGCCGTTGTTGGCGAAACAGTTATTGTCTGCCTATAAAGCGGGTAAGAAATAGTAGGGCGACGTACTGTAGTTTCATGGTGTAAGCTATTTTTCTTGATTTGTTTATTCTCCCTTTTTTCGCATTACTAACATCTGGTGAAGGGCGAGTATTTTTTTGTACTGTATAATTTCGAATTGACCTTCGAACATGTGAATGAGATCTTCTTTTGAAAAATTATTCACGTGCCATTCCGAAAATTCCTTTTCAATGCCTGTGAGAAGGAAGTCGAACACGCGTAGTTTGTTCAGGATTTTCTTTATTTGATTTTTGATTTTTTCGTATGGGACGGTAATAATAACGAACTGGTTCGAAGTCGCAATTTGTTTCAGGTTTTCTACGGCCTTGTCGATGTCCGGGATATGCTCGAGAGTTTCCGAACAGACAATAAAGTCTAGTCCGTCTATCGAAATGGAAATCTCTGAGGCTGCTAGGTCAGTGTGAGCGAGCGTCACGCCTTCGCCTAGATTTTTTTTTGCTTCTGCAAGCGCTTCGGTGGAAATATCGTGTCCGTGAAATTTTGCAGACGGAAAGGAATCTCGGAGAATTGATAGAAGCTTCCCGGCTTCACAACCGATCTCCAGAAGGGTAAAAGTGTCAGTGGTCATTCTTTTTCTGATTTCTTTTACAATTTCTCTTGCTCGGGTTTTTTCTACGTATCCAGCAAGACCACCATACGGTGTAGGATGTTTAAGGAACATGTCGTTGTTCCATTTTTCTAGGTTTTCGGCTGGTTGTTTTTTTTCTTGGGGCATGGTCAGATAGCTAGGAAGCCTATTGAGATAAAAGTTGTTAGACTATCATACCAACCGCATGCATAGACGGTCAACGACCGGTTCGAGTATTGCAGGGGAAGAGCTCCATACACTTGTCATGTCCCCCTATTTTGGTACACTTCGATGTACGAGATCTATCCCTTATTTCCATGCATCACAATACAAGCATTTCCCTCGTATTACCCATTTATAATGAATCGGGGAGCATAACTGAGCTGTACAATCGTTGCAACGCTGTGTTACAGCAGTTTTCGTCGTACGAGATTATTTTTGTTGATGATCGCAGTCAGGACAACTCATTTCAGATGTTGACAGATTTAGCGAAGGAGGATAGGGAGCACGTAAAGGTGATTCGTTTTTCTCGTAATTTCGGTCAGCAAATGGCAATTACGGCCGGTATTGACGTTGCTGTCGGGGATGCGGTGATTATTATGGATAGCGACCTGCAGGACCCTCCCGAAATTATTTCTGAGATGGCGCAGAAGTGGCGCGAGGGGTACGAGATTGTATATGCGCGACGACGCTCACGGAAGGGAACTCCATTTAAAAAGGTGACAGCTTTTTTGTTCTATCGATTATTACGAGTGCTGTCGAGTGTTGATATTCCAATCGACACGGGAGATTTTCGTTTAATGGACAAGCAGGTCGTTAATGCTCTTAAAGGCATGCGTGAGCGTTCGCGTTTCATGCGGGGAATGACCTCGTGGACCGGTTTTCGTCAAACACATGTTTTTTTTGATCGTGAAGAGCGGCGCCATGGCGACACCAACTATTCCTTGATAAAAATGTTTAAGTTAGGAATGGATGGTATCACCTCATTTTCGCTTGTGCCATTGCGCTTGGCTACGTACCTCGGGTTTCTTAGTGCGTTGATTGGTCTCGGGGGAGGAATATATGCGATGTACTGGCGCTTTTTTTTACCGGATCAGACAATTCCTGGGTGGACCGCAATTATTCTTTCTGTGTTTTTTATGGGCGGTGTTCAGTTGATTATCCTAGGAGTGATAGGCGAGTATATTGGTCGTATTTATACTGAGGTTCAACAACGGCCCCTGTACGTAGTTGAGGATGAGCTGAATTTGAATGAGTAGAACGAGCGTAAAAAAAATTGGAATCGTCGGCGCAGGATTAACCGGTATGACGACGGCCTTGGAGCTTAGTAAGGCAGGTCATGCTGTTACGGTTATAGAAGGAGGAACACAGGCAGGTGGGCTTGCCGGTGGATTACCTTTTGAAGGAACGAACTTAGAGCATGCGTACCATCATGTGTTCAAAACGGATGTCGACATGCTCGAGCTTATCGAAGAGCTTGGCATTATGGATTCGTTGAAGTGGTTTGATAGTTCCATCGGTACTTATTATGACAAGCAACTTTTTCCATTCCGCACCCCGATGGATTTACTTCGTTTTTCTCCATTGTCTCTATTGAGTAAGTTGAGGTTAGGGGGTACGGTGCTGTATTTGCAACTGACAAAAAAATGGGAGCGGTTTGTGGATGTTTCCGCAGCCGATTGGATGCGTAGATATTGCGGTCAACAGGCGTACGGCGTTATATGGAAACCATTACTTCATGGCAAGTTTCATCAACACGCGAATAATGTTTCTATGGCGTGGTTGTGGGCTCGTATTCATATTCGTGCAAACTCAAAAGAAAGAGGTGACTCAACTGAGAAGCTGGGTTATATGGAGGGTGGTTTTCGCACGTTGATCGACGAGATGGTTGGTGAGGGGAAAAATCGTGGTGTGAAATTTCAGTTTGGTGATAAAGTGAATCGAATCGAGAAAGATGGAGAGGGAGTGCGTGTTGAGACAGAGGGCGGTAGCGAGATTTTTGATGATGTGATTGTGACTGTGTCTTCACATATATTTTCTTCATTTATGAATCCTGAGGATACAGCTCTTGATTCATATAGACAACAGCTGGAATCTATTAGTTACCTTGGCGCTGTGTTGGTTGTTTTTTCATCTGAGCAGTCGTTGAATCCGTATTACTGGGTGAATGTAAATGATCCTGAATCGCCGTTTTTGGCATTCATTCAGCACACGAATCTTACTCCAAAGGAATGGTACAACAATCGCCATGTCTATTATGTGGCGACCTATGTTCCTCATGATCATAGATTTTTTTCCATTGAGGACGGTGAGTTACAGGACGAGTTTTTTACCTACCTCAAAAAGATGTTTCCAGATTTCTCTGAAGAACAGATTCGTTCTGCTCAGGTTATTCGAATGAAGTATGCGCAGCACGTTGTTGATGGGCGATATTCAGAGAAGATACCGTCTCACGAAACTCCCATTCCGCATGTGTATGTAACGAACTTTTCTCAGATTTTTCCTGAGGACAGAGGTATGAGCTATGCCATTCGTGAAGGAAAGAAGATGGCTCGACTCGTCGACTCTCGTTAGCTGTTCAGGGGGTCGATTCCACAGGAGGGCATTCCTGCCAGGGAACGCACTTCTTGATGTTAGAATTTGAGGTTCGAAATGGCGTCTTTGATAGCGTCCTTTTCAGATCCGTTAAGTGCGTCATCGGCTTGCGGTGCTTTTCGGGATGCCGGTCCGGCGACAACCGGACGCAGGGCACACTCGGAGTTGTGCGCGAAGAGGTTCGGGTGAACGCGTCCGTCACAGTCTTCTGGTACCGGTAGTCCGTTCAGATGCAGTAAAAGGGGAGTCATGTCTTCCATTTTAAGGCCGTCTACGATTTTTCCCTCATCGGCAAAGTCAGGTCCCATCGCCATGAACACGCCTTCGATTGCGTGTTTGTTTTCCTCATTTTCTGCGAATAGATTTCCACTGTCAAAATGACCAACGAGCCAGTATTCGTCTAGTTCAAAGAAGATGTCCGGTGCTTCGTCTGGAGCGCCATCGCCGTAGACCTCCTCGCGGGTCATGACTTTTTTAACGACCGGTTTTCCTTCTGGGTCTTTGATGTTGCGCATTTTTTCGACCACCTCATCACGGACCGTTTTGTACTCTTCGCGGCTCACCGTTCCGTCTTTGTATACCCAGTCTTTGTTGACGTATGCATTGGTGATGTAGCTGCCTTTTGGAAAACAGACGGTGCTCTGGCTAAAGTCGATTCCAACATTCACCTTCAAATTCACAGGAACGTACGGTTTTATGATGTTGTGGTACCCCCACTTAGCGAGTTTCTCGAGCGGACCAAGTTTTGAAAGCGTGCGGAACACGCCGGTGCCCAAGTTAATCTGTTTCTTCTGTCCTTTGAGGCGGTCGGTTTCTTTCGCGCGTCGAGTTGCAGCTCCACGGAACTGGTCAGAGTTGGTGTTTGTTTTGATGTACCCCTCTTGCTCGAGCCAGCGGTTAAAGTAAAAAATCTTTTTGTATGATTTGAACCCGTGGTCACTGAGCAACACAATGTTTGCACCTTCTGGAAGGTGATCCATGAACCAGCCGATGTACTCGTCGACTTTTTTAAAGACTCGTACTGCCGACTCGTTGTGTTCTTCTTCGAGGGCGGTGTACGCAAGATGGCTCACCCAGTCTGTGTGTGAGAATAGGTAAAAGAAAAAGTCCCACGGCTTCTTTTGGTAAATCTCTTTGACCGAGACCATCTGTTGGTCCAGGTGGTTGAGTAGTTCTTCAATATACGCCTCGCTGCGTTCTTTGAGTCGCAGAGATTCGTCCGGAGTTAGTGTGTAGTTTTTCAGGGAAGGGAACTCTTCTTTGAGGCTGGCCGGGAAAATCCATTCATCGCCTTGGGTGAGAAGAGAGGTTATGGTGACTGCGTCCTTTAGTTTTGGTGGGTAGGTGCAGGGGAGGTTGATCAAGATGGGTGTTATTCCGGATTGGTCTAGTAGTTCGTAGACGGTAGTGTCATTGATGTCATCGGCGGTAGCAAATTTCATGTTGCCGAGTGAGTCGGTGGGGAGCATAAAATCAAAGATGCCGTGCTTGCCGGGATTCTTACCGGTGGCAAAAGTAGTCCAGGAGGGTGCGGTCATTGCCGGCATGGTGGACTCCAGTTCGCCATGGACTCCATGTTCCATAACGCGTTTAATGTTGGGCATCCATCCCTTTTCAGCGAACGGTGTAAGGAGCTTGAATGTGGCTCCATCGAGCCCTAAAACAACGGTTTTTTTGTGTGGTGTTTCTGTACTCATATGGGTCTTATCCTAGCGGGCTTTTGATCTTTCGTAAAGCCCGTTGCGAGACGTGTGTGTATCGCTGGGTTGTTGCGATGTTCACGTGTCCAAGTAGCTCCTGGATATATCGAATATCAACGCCGGCCTCGAGCAGGTGCGTAGCAAAGGAGTGACGAAGCGTGTGGAAGCTGGCTGGGCGTTGGATCTTGGCTTTTTTCTTGGCGCGGGCAAAAACGTACTGTGCGCTCCGGGTGGAGAGCCGTCCTCCTCGTTCACTTTCAAAGATGTAGTCGTTGGGTTGTTTGAGTGCGGCCAGGCGTTGTAGCTGTGGAATAATGGAGTCGGGGAGGAGTGATAGTCGTTCTTTTCCACCTTTTGCCTCGCGGATGAGAATGGTGCGGTTGTAAAAATCCATGTCGTGGACGCGTAGTTGCACGACCTCGCTGACGCGAAGTCCGGCTCCATAGGTGAGCGCAAGGAGGAGGTGGTGTTTTGTGTTGGTGGTCACGCGTAGGATCTGTTTTATTTCTGCTGTAGTGAGGACGGTCGGGAGGCGGCGTGGCTTCTTTGGTGTTTTGATGTGCAGGGGAGTGTAGATGTGGAGGATATGTCGTCGCCAAAATTTGATGGCATTGAGGTGTAGCGTGACGGTTTGTGGAGCTTTGTTTTGGTCGTAGAGGTGGAGGAGGTATGCGCGGATGTGCTCTTCGGTATGGTGGATTTGTTGGTGGTATTGTAGGAAGTTGGCGAGGCAGCGGCTGTAGCTTTTTAGGGTTTTGGGGCTGTAGTTTCGTAGGCGTAGTTCGTTGTTGAGGGCGGTGAGAGTTTGGTCGACTTTTGTGGGTGTGTGGTGTATGGTTTTATTGTGGTTGTACATAAAAACACTCCTTTATGGGGGCGCCGGGGGTGGTGCCTGGTAGGAGTGCCATCTGTAGCCACTGTATCAAACTCTTCGTATAAGGTCAATATAGTAGTACGTTATGCGCAGACTGTTCAGATACAAACGAGTTGTGTGAAATATTTGGCGTACTTCAATTAGAACGAAACTGCTTAAGGAGAGATAAATCAGGCCAAGGTTTATTTATGTTTTCTGGATAAAGCTCTGAAAGAAGCAAAAACCTCACAATATCATCCGCTAAAATAAGGGCATTTAATCTGGCTAAATCATCCTTATCTCTAGATTTAATTACATCCTCTAAGTGAATAAACCTGGTGTGGGCACCTTGCGCATTGCTTTCCAAGTTAGAGTCTACTTCGGGCAAAAGGCTGCAAGCATGTGCAAAAGAATTTCTTATACCCTTATGCAAAGAGATAATTAGTTCAATGTACTCATTATTATCTTGAAAATGCAATTTTTCACTTAGCGCAAATCGCCAATAATCATAAGTAGTTTGTGGATAATGTTGTATGTTCTCTTTACCACATTCAGAACAGTCAAACTGTTGATCACAAAAACTTCTAGCTGGAAGTAAGCCTTCAATCAATGTAATCAAAAGAAAGAGTTTAATCGTATCTTTGTTCCAGACTTCAAATACTCCATTGTGTGGCCCAGCTAATCTTGAACAGTAAACAGAAATCATATCGTGAAATTCTTGCCCTCTCCCCAAAAATACATTCCATGCTTCAGGAAATTCTATCTGACCAATGACTGTTCTGAATGAGTATTGTATAGAAAAATTGCTTTCAAGAACTGGCGGATTTTCACGAACCTCATTTTCAATTTGATTATCTAAAAAACCATCTAACTCATCTTCTGAGTTAAAATGCTTACAGCTCTCTTGCCGTTCTTCAAACTCTTGTATAGACCACCCATCACCAGTAATAAAAGAGAAAAAGTTGAGAAAAAGTTTAACATTTGTATTCGTAAAGCCAATATTTTCATGGGATGGTCTATCAACTTCCTTTTCAATATAGGCAAACTTAAAACCTCCAGTTCTCCACGATCCTTCTCTAACTTGGCGCAAAGGTGCCCAGCCCAAAGGACGAATGGACTTGGTTTCATCTAAGATTATTGCTTCTTTCAGTTCATACTGAGAATAGAGTATCGCTGCAAATATCATATTTTTAACATTTAATTTCCAGAAAACATTATAGCAAACTTTAGGAACGCCAAATACAACACACAACAGCGACTAAGCGGTTCACTCACTCCGCTATGCTCCGTTCGTTCACCCAAATTGCACGAGTGTTCGCCTTCGGTTATTATACACCCGTGCAACTTCGCTTAGTCGCAAACGTTAGATGAAAAAGAGTTTAGAAATTATTAGACATGTATGAAGATATCTAAGATTATCCCGCTCCTCCTCACTCCTGTTCTCGCAACAGGTGCGCTCGGTTTTTTAGGAATGGTGCTCGGCTCACTATACGGTGGTAATTTTGGTTGTTTTGCATACCATGGATTGAGTGGTTATGAATCATGCGGTCTCTTTTTCGGCCAGCTTGGTCTTGTGGTCGGAGCGGTAGTAGGAGTCGTGCTTTCAGTACGGCATTATAAAAGGCTACGCTCTACATTACATACCTCTGTGTAAGCGATTCTCTTTTTGTGTACCGTCGCTCGCTAACGTCATGCGTATATCGTCTACTCGTTGGAGAAATAACTCCTCGCATCTCGTCGCTACGCAACTATTTTTTCATATCAAGCTCTCGCTTTTCGCAAGTTTTACCACTGGTAAAAATCGCATGAATACCTTTTACCGTTCCTTCTTTTGCAAATAGATTCGAATCGAGTCCGCGTCATACATCTTTTCTAGAGCGTATGTTAGCGTCTGGTGTACTACACCGGTAATGCGTCCGTCCTCAACGCCTATGTGACTTCCATCGACCAGGAGCTTATGGAACTCCTCTTCTGTTTGTAAGGTTTTTTGTTCGTCTGGCGCACTATCTCCCCAGTTACTTCCTGATTCGTACTGGAACGCGTTGTCCACGTATCCAATTCCGGCATGGTCTTGGCTATTAGCCCTCAGCACGAGCTTATTGGGTTGGTTGACGTTCGGTTTTTGCTGCAGATACTCGGCTAGCACATGCGTTGCGGCTCTTAGTACTTCTTCTGTGTCACTATGTTTCTCCACGCGTTTTACAACAAGTGCGTGGTCGCTCCGTAGTCGTTTCTGTAGCTCCTTCAACGATGGGGCGTCTGGCAGAGCTTCTGCAATGACCTTAGAGCATTTCTTGTCATTTAGAATGAGATGCGTTAGAAATTCCTCAGCAATACTGCGCGTGAGGAAAGAGGTCTCAAATGGATTGCTGTCCGGGTGTGCCCTGCGTTCGACGGTGTAGTGCGATGTGTCATCACTGTTTTTGTACACGCGCAGGACAAGAGTACCGGCTCGGAATTGCAGCGGACTGTCGTTAGTAATGAGTGTTTCGAAGAATTCGTCGAAAAGAGTCATTGAATGTGTGATACTGACTAGATGTATTTATTGTACGGTATCGTAGACTCGTGGTCTATGTCGGAGCAAGCAAGGATATGTGCACGCAAGAACGAAAGGTACCCTTTTATCGTCTTTTTTGTTATGCTTATAGTAGTATAAGAAAAAATAAACTATAAGGCATGAAATACTACCTAGAGGTACTTAAAAAATACGTAGAGTTTAAGGGGCGTGCAGCGCGTCCTGAATACTGGTATTTTGTTCTATTCAATATTATCGCCGTCCTCGTTTTGAGCGTGATCGATAATATGTTCAACATCACGTTCCTGACTACGATTTACTCCCTAGGAGTATTACTACCAAGTCTTGGTGTTGCGGTACGTCGCATGCATGACATCGGCAAGAGCGGATGGTGGTTATTAGTCGCACTGATTCCTCTTGTTGGATGGATCTGGGCGATTGTTCTACTTGCTACAGAAGGCGAGTCTGCTGCGAATACCTACGGTGCGCCTGTTGCTGGTGGGGCCGCACAGCCTGCAGCACCAACACAGCAGAGTTAGTTAGTACATTTTGAGAAAAGGTCGCTCACACGAGCGGCTTTTTTTATTCGACACCTGACGTGTGGTTCGCTATTCTAAGGGTATGCACTCGTCAATTTCTCAGAAACCATTTGTTGTCGCGCTGGCCGGAGGGTCCGGTTCTGGCAAAACGACGCTTTCGCGTATTATTACCGACAAGTTGCCCTGGCCGGCGGTACGTGTTGGGTTAGATTGGTTTTACAAGGATCTATCTGATCTTTCTGTGCCAGAGCGAGAGGTGTTTAATTTTGATCATCCAGACAGTATGGATGTGCCGCTAATTCGCAAGGTCCTTACTGATCTCATTGCGGGGCGCGAGGCGGTTGCTCCGAAGTACGATTTTGAGCAGTATAATAGAACCGTACAAACCATTCCGCTCGTGCCGACCCCGGTCATCGTTGTTGAGGGTATGTTTTCGCTCTATTTTTTGGAGCTGATGGACC
>FLOH01000269.1_pt1 | contig 97258 bp, 81 predicted proteins | sample 756751 | NCBI WGS metagenome assembly FLOH01 (sample SAMEA4026879, study PRJEB14308) | marine metagenome | biome: coastal water; material: water | depth 74 m
CCGCTAGCACAGCTTCGACGATTATTCGGTTCATCTTCATGGCCTAAGCCAAGGCCAAACACCCCAAAGAGACCTATAAGTATGTCTCGAGACACCCTATAAATATGTCGTGAAACAGGGCACCCGGCGACCCACAATGTGATGTCTCGGGACATGCTTATCGGATGTTTCGAGACATCCTTATTTTTTGAACTTGTATCCCTTGGGCATTCCGCCTTTTCTGTGTCCGGGTCTGGGTCCGGGTTTCGCGCCGCGGGGTTGGCTGTTTTTGTCGGGGTTGATGGTGAGTTCGCGAAGGATTTCTCCGGTGTCGCGGTTGATGACGATGACGTGTAGGTCGTGGATGAGCATGCGGATGGGTGTGCCGGCGTGTTCCATGCCGAGTTTGATGTGGTGCAGGCGTCCTCCCCTTCGCAAGGTGACTGAGCCTGTTGCGTGGATGGTGTCGTCGCGGATGCGGAAGTGTCCTGTTGTGTTGTGGTCGGGGATGGCTTTTGCTCGGGCTGTGTAGGCCTGGGTGGGGGTTTTCCGGTTCAGTGCGCGGTGGGGTCTGCGGGTGTTGTAGTAGTCGGTGAATTCGTTGAGTTGGTGTTGGAGTTCGGTCAGGTTGTTCGCTCGTGGTCGTGCGGTGAGCCAGCGTTTGAGTGTTTGGTTGAGGCGTTCGACTTTGCCTTGTGTTTGGGGGTGGTTGGGTGTTCCGTTCTTTTGGTGAACGCTGAGGTTGAGGAGTTCTATTTCGAAGGCGTTGGCTCCGCCACGATGTCTGGTGGTGAAGACGAATCCGTTGTCGGTCAACGTGGATTGGGGTGTGCCGTAGGTGGCGCAAGCGGCACGGAAGGTGGTCAACACGATTGCGCCGGTGACGGGTTTGTGGGCGGTGGCGGAGATGAGGAATCGGGAGTGGTCGTCGAGCCAGAGGAGAATTTCCGCGTCGTGTCCGTTGGCTAGGCGCCAATGGGTGAAGTCTGATTGCCAGGTTTCGTTGGGCAGGTCAGCTTCAAATCGTAGGTAGGTGCGGCGTGGGCGTTTGCGTGGTTCGGGAGTGATCAGGCCGGCACGGGTCAAGATGCGCCAAATGGTTGTTACTGCTGGTGGCGTCTTCATTTCGGTGGTGAGTGCTGCATGGATGGAGTGCGGACCGGCGTCGGCTCCGTAATCGATGAGTTCCTTACGCAAGGTCTTGATGCGTTGGACTACGGCTGGTGGCGTGGTGCGGGGATTGGTTTTGGGTCGTCGAGATTGTGGCTCGAGAGCTTGCCATCCTCCTGTCCGCCACGCTGCTAGGAGCTGTGCGACTCGAGGCTGCGAAAGCCCGTAGAGCCTGGCCACCTCCCTTTGAGACTTGCCTGAGAGAACTGCTTCAACGACCACCCGATGCTTTGACATGGCCAAAAGGCTGTCAAAGTTGAATCATCCAAGTGATAAGGATGTCGTGGAACATGCGATAAATATGTCGTGAAACAGGGCACCCGGCGACCCACAATTTCCACGTGTAGCTTCTCTGATGGGTGAAGCTTTCCCAGATAAAATAATCACAGCGATGAAATTAGTCCACAGAGCTACACTTGTGGGGATTCGATTGCGCGAGGTATGCACGTGAATTCATGTCTGCCGGAGCACAAAAAGCGCAATCAGGTCAGAGCTCTCGACAGACGCACAGCATCATAGAGGGGGAGGTAGGGGCGAGCCGGTATTATGAGCATGCTTGGAATTGACCTTGGAACAGGATCAGTGAAGTGCGCCCTAGTGGACAGCTCTGGTCAAGTACTCGCGCGAGCCAGTCACAACTATTCAGTTCATTCCACCCAGCCTGGCTGGGCGGAGAGTGATCCTGATGACTGGCTTGCAGCCACACAAAATGTTGCAATGCGTGTCTTGGCTGAGTCGAACGAAACACCCAGTTCCGTTGGTTTCTCAGGGCAAATGCATGGAGTGGTTGTTGCCGATCGCAACTTAAAGCCTTTACGCAAAGCAATTCTTTGGGCTGATAGCCGAGCCACGACAGAAGCTGAGCGAATGGCTCGTGAGATGGATTCAGACTTGTTAGCGCACCTAGGGTCACCAGCAGTTCCAGGTTTCGCCGCAACGACGCTCGCGTGGCTTGGACGCCATGAGCCGGATCTTCTGGCACGCGCCTCCCACGTGTTGCAACCCAAGGACTGGCTGCGGGCCGCACTTGGTGGCAACATCGGAACAGATCCAAGTGACGCCTCCGGCACACTGCTCTTTGATGTCGGGGCAGGTCTGTGGTCAAAGGAAGCGGTGACTTGGTCCGCTATCGATCCACTGCTGCTACCTCCGGTGCGGCCATCCCAGTCAGATGGTGGACTCGTGAACCTTGGGGGAAGAGAGATCCAGAGTGCAGTTGGTGGAGCTGACACGGCATGTGTTGTGGCCGGGCTCGGGCTTGTTCCGGGGCAGGGTTTTATTGCTGTAGGAAGTGGTTCGCAGGCAGTTCGCGTTCTCGACGGACCAACCCTCGATTCGAGTTTACGCACGCACACGTTTGCTGTGGCGGGAGAACCTGGTGCAGGTTGGTACCGAATTGGAGCGGTGCAGAATGCTGGGCTTTCCCTCAATGCCGCACTTAACTGGTTTGGTAGTTCGATCGAAGAAGCGACTGCCGCGCTCGCTGAGGGAATCCGGGAGGACGACCCGTTGTTTGTTCCCTACATCACTGGAGAGCGGACACCGTTTATGAACCCGAACCTGCGCGGTTCGTGGCATGGTTTGTCTTTGGGCACGGACCGGACAGCTCTGTTGCGCAGCATTTTTGTTGGAGTCGCTCAGGCAGTGGCATTGGGTGCTATTGCCGTTCAGGACACCGGGGCGCCTCTGCCGCAGCCAACACCTTTGGTGGGAGGTGGAACCCATGACCCACTGTTCCGTCAGCTACTTGCCGACTCGACCGGGTTGCCTTTGGCAGTAATGGACGCGCCTGACGCCGCGGTGATCGGGGCAGCTCTGCTGGGAGCGGGCCGCACGAGTAGCCCTGTTCCAGCCGGTTGGTCCGATGTGGTTGTGCCCAAACCGGAAACTGTGGAATATCTTCGCGCTCAACGCGACATAATGATTGATAAATTAATCGGACAGGAGAATTTATGAAGATTGCAATTGGATCAGATCATGCGGGCTTCACTCTTAAGGAAACTTTGCGTGTTTGGCTTGTGCAGCAGGGGCATGAGATTGTGGATGTGGGAACTTTCAACAAAGAGCGGTGTGAATACCCCGAATTCGGAGCGATGGTGGGGCGTGCGGTCGCTGGAGGTGACGTGGAAAGCGGTGTTCTTGTGTGCGGTAGCGGCCAGGGTATTTGTATGGCGGCGAACAAGGTTTCCGGAGTACGTGGCGGTGTCATTCGAGATTCACGGGATGCAGAGATGGCGCGTAGACACAACGATGCCAATGTTGCATGTTTCGGTGAGCAAATCACCACGGAAGAAGTCGCGATAGAAGCACTTCACGTTTTCCTAGCCACACCTTTTGATGGCGGGCGTCATGAGGCACGCATTGCGATGCTGAGTCGCCTGGACGAAACTCGTGGAGCGTCGCAGATCTAAGAAAATACGTGGCTAAATCGCACATGTGCTCTGGTAACTCCGCTACTGTGAAGCTATGGGAATCTTGTTCGTACCGCTGTCGTTAGTGTTGAGTTGGGTTTTCGCGTTACTGAATTGGGCCACACCTTGGGGCGCCGCTGACCCAACTTTTAGTGAGAATGCTTTGGCTTGGATGTTCTTCCTTCCGGTGGGCATTATGTTTATTATTAGCGGTTTCATGCATACGGTTCTCGCGAAGTCGACCGCCGAGAGCATTGGCTGGGTATCTAATGGATTCCAGAAAGAAATCGGATTTGCTAGTTGGGGTATAGGTGTTGCCGGGCTCGTCGCCTCGGGCATGGGTTCGGACGCTTGGATTGTGTTATCCATTGTTGTGAGTTTCTTCCTTTTATTGGCTGCGGTTCAACACATTACAGAGATGGTGAAGGAAAAGAATTACGCTCCTGGAAATACAATTATCTTAATTTCTGACATTGGACTGCCCGTTTCTCTCTGGGCTCTGTTGTTGTCCAGTGGCAGTATCGGGAGTTGACACGTGCCACCTCTTGCGACCGATCTGGACATTGATTTATTTCTCGATCGAAATGCGAACTGGTCTCGATTGGGCATTTTCTTGAGGTCGGAATTCACCGCACCGAGTTTTCTAGCGGCAATTGAACTGGTGAAATCCGTTGCGGTGATTGCCGAGAGGATGGATCACCACCCAGATATAGATATTCGTTGGAACAAAGTGTCATTCGCTTTGAGCACCCATTCCGCGGGAGGTATCACTTCCCTTGATTGTGAACTTGCCACCGCGATTGATTCGGTGGCACGTGAATTGTCTGGCAGCTGAGGGTGGGATCCAAGAGTTATGACCTTGTGTGGGGGTCCGTACTGCGAACCACAACGGTGCTCCATCGCGGGATTTACGCGTTGAGCAGGGGAAAGCTAGGTCGCCGTTTTCCGGGCGGCGCGCAAGTCGTGTGGATCACGACTCTGGGGTGCAGGAGTGGCGATTGGCGCAGGACCCCGCTGCTAGCGGTTCCTGATTCTGGTGGTTGGGGAATCGCTGGTTCCAATGCTGGTCAAGAAAAGATTCCTGGCTGGGTATTTAACGCCAGGGCCCATGGCCAAGGCCAGATTGAGGTGGACGGTGAAGCGAGTGAAGCAGTGTTCGCAGAAGTGCAAGGTGAAGATGCGGTGCGGATATATACCGCTTTAGGTGAGGCGTGGTCGTCCTATCGGATGTATCAGCGCAATATTGCTCGGGAAATTCCAGTCTTTCGAGTGACCATGCTTACACGGCCCTAGGCGTGGGTCGTACTTCCCAAGTTGAGAAACACTATTCCAATCGTGACAAGGACAACCCCGACCCAGGCAATAGGTTCCGCGCCAGATTTAAATGCGATGAGCGAGATCAAGAACACGGTTACCGTGCCTATTCCGGCCCACAGTGCATAAGCCAAGCCTAAAGGGATTGTCTTTACTGAAAAGGAAAGCATGACGAAGGCGAGTCCGTATCCACCTAGTGAGGCCGCAGTCCACCACGCGTGTGAGAAGCCGTTGGAGAGTTTCAAGGCTGTGGTTGCTAGCACTTCGCACGCAATCGCAATTCCAAGGAAAATCCATGCCATGCAATAAATGTACCATGTGGTACATTTACGGCAATGCCAAAGGTACAGACTTTTACATCCGCGGACTTTTCTAGCTCGAAATTGACGCTCGTTCAATTACTGAGTGAGCAGTTGATTGCCGGTGGAGTTAATCAGTCCCTGCGAAAACTGGCTGCTCGCGTCGGCACTAGCCATCGGGTATTGCTGTATCACTTTGCCGATCACGATCAACTCTTACGTGAATGCCTGCTGTACATAAATGAAATTGTCGTTTCTCGTCTCGACTCAATTGACGTCCCTTCGCCCTGCAATCCACATGACTTGGTGAAAGTCATCGCCCGGGCTTCCCGAGGAATGAATATTTTTGGGAGCGGGTTGTGGTTTGAGATTGTGGCCCAGGCTGCACGAGATAACGAGCCATTTGTTGAGATCGCCCGGGAAATTGAAGGCAATTGGGTGGAAATCTTGGAGCAGCGTTTGGCACTGGATCGAAATTTGGCTCTGGGTCTGATCGCCAGCACGGAGGGCCTCGCTGTCCTTGAGGCTGTGCTTTCTCGCTCCGCTAGTCACAAGGCGTCATTTACACGCAATTAATCAGCACCTGTGATCAGAGCCGGCTGAAGAGCCTGTGGTCGCGGTGCCCCATGATGTCCCGGTGGCCTCCCCCCAACAAGTGAATCTGCTCAGTTGCGAGAACGTGTCTAAAGCATTTGGGGAACGCCCGCTTCTTCACGATGTTTCCCTCGGTGTGAGCAAGGGGGAACGCATTGGAGTCGTAGGTCGAAATGGTGCCGGCAAGAGCACCCTGCTCCGGGTTCTAGCAGGGGCGGAACCGCCCAACTCGGGCCGAGTCACCCGCGGAGCGAGTGTGGTCGTGGGTGAACTTGACCAGGTGGGGACCAGTGCCGAGCACGCCACGATTCGCAGCCACGTTTTGGGAGATCGAGACGAACATGATTGGGCCGGGGATCCGGCGGTGCGGGAAATCTTGACCGCCCTGTTAGGCGGATTCGAGTCCGAGCAGCTTGACCGACGGATTTCAGATCTGTCTGGAGGTGAACGGCGCCGCGCCTATTTGGCAGAGCAACTCATTCGTGAAGTTGATGTGCTTTTCCTTGATGAACCGACGAACCATCTTGATGTTGAAATTATCGCCTGGCTTGCGGCTCATTTGAAAAGTAGGCCAAAGATTGCAATTGTCACCGTGACACATGATCGCTGGTTTCTGGATGAAGTGTGTGATCACATGTGGGAGGTGGTCGGTGGAAACGTCGAGGAATACGTAGGCGGGTATTCCGCCTTCGTTCTGGCAAAAGCCGAGCGCATGCGCCAGGACGCGGTGAGTGAATCTCGAAGGCAAAACTTGATGCGAAAGGAACTTGCCTGGTTGCGGCGGGGCCCGCCGGCGCGAACTACCAAACCCCAGTTTCGAATCGATGCAGCCAATGAATTGATTGCCGCCGAACCACCACCGCGCAATGCGGTCGAGTTATTGGAATTCGCTAGTGCTCGTTTAGGTAAAACCGTTTTTGAACTACATGACGCTAAAATCGGTTTTGACACGCGAACCCTGATCGACCACATCACTTGGAATATCGCACCGGGTGCGCGGATTGGAATTTTAGGTCCAAACGGTGCGGGAAAAACTTCGGTCCTGCGGTCGATACTCGGTGACTTGCCATTGCTCGCGGGTAAGCGAGTTGAGGGCGTGACCGTTAAGCCAGGGGTTTTGAGCCAGCACCTCGCTGATTTGGATTTGAGTAAGTCCGTAATTGACACTGTCTCCAAGGTTGCCAACTACATTGAATTGGGCAAAGGAAAACAGCTCAGTGCTAGTCAAGTATGTCAACGCCTTGGTTTTGATCATGATGGTCAATTCACGAGAGTAGGTGAGCTCTCGGGCGGCGAGCGCAGGCGCCTTGAACTCACCCGAATCTTGATGTCTGAACCTAATATTTTGGTTCTTGATGAACCAACAAATGATTTTGACGTAGAAACATTGGCCGCCTTGGAAGACTTACTTGATGGGTTTCCCGGGACGCTGTTGATCATTTCCCATGATCGATATTTCCTGGAACGGGTATGCGACAACTTTGTTGCGGTGATGGGGGACCGCGCGTTTACGGATCTACCCGGGGGCATTGAACAGTATTTGGAGTTTCGGAGAAACATGCTCTCTGTGGCGTCGGGAAAATCTGTTGCGAGTGTCGGTGAGGAAAGCGCGAGGAAATCTATGCTCACTCCAGCTCGCGAGCGGGAACTGCGCAAGCTCACAGACAAGTTGGAGCGTCAACTCTCGAAACTTGATGCCCAGATTGTCGGAATCCATGACCAAATGCTTGAGTTCGCGAGTGATTTTGAGCGCGTAGCGGAGCTTGATCAGAACCTTCGGGAATTGAATGAGAAGAAGGAAAAAATCGAAGTGCAGTGGATAGAGACAGCGGACGGGCTTTCGGGTGGACTCTCCTAATCTGGCTGGGGATACAAGCTGGGAATACGATGGGCGCATGAATAGCGCCAATTCGACCCTGCCGGTACGTCAATTAGGACCATGGCAGGTGTCGGCTGTGGGTTTGGGCGCGATGCCACTGTCTTTTGCGAACATGCTGGACCACCGTGAACAAGCAATTGCCACAATTCATCGGGCAATGGATTTAGGCGTGACACTCATTGATACGGCCAATATTTATGCTCCAAGCTGGGACGCAGTGGGACACAGCGAAGCGCTGGTCGCCGAAGCGTTAGCACTCTACTCCGGGCCCGCGGATACTTCCCGGATTGTGGTAGCGACAAAAGGCGGCATAACTAGGGGTAAAGGCGAAACTTGGACGCGTGATGGGAGCGCGTCTGGGCTCAAAGGTGCGTGCGAGGCCAGCATGACCGCATTGGGCGTAACCGTCATCGACCTGTACCAACACCATCGACACGATTCACGCGAAACCTACACCGACCAAATGAGAGGGATTGCGGCTTTACGCGATCTGGGCTGGGTGCGTGAAGTGGGAATTTCAAATGCGACTTTGGCCGAGCTTGAAGTTGCACTTGAAGTCTTGGGGGGCCCGGGCAGTGGTGGTGTGGTCTCCGTACAAAATGAATTCTCTCCGCGTTTCCGTGGAGATCGCGAAGTCTTGGACCGGTGTACCGAACTTGGGATTGCTTTTCTGCCATGGTCACCACTGGGCGGCTCAGATCATGCCAAGAATCTGGACTCGCAGTTTGGTGAATTTGCCATAGTTGCCGCCGAACATAGTGCCACCGCGCAGGAGATCGCCCTGGCCTGGTTGCTTAAACTCTCACCCGTTGTAATCCCCATTCCTGGTGCCACAAAGCCCGTGACAATCGATTCAATTATTCACTCATTGAGTATTGAACTCACAGATTCACAATTCGAGCGCCTCAGCGCAACTGAGCCTTCCGGGGAGACGATCTTTCCCGAAACCGAACCAAGGAGCCCACTGCGGTGAACCAGGCACCAGAACAAATTAAACAAAAAGTACTCATTGTTGGTGCAGGTTTCGGGGGATTAACGGCTGCTTCTGCATTGGCCAAGAAAGGGAATGTGGAGGTAACGGTAATTGACCGTCACTCCTACCAACTTTTCTCCCCGCTACTTTACCAGGTTGCGACCGGTGGTCTGCCCGAAGACGATATCGCTTATCCGGTTCGCGCGGCAGTCCCTGGGGTAGATTTTATTCGCGGAGAAGTAATTAAAGTTTCCACTGAATCGAACAATATTCGCTTGGAAGATGGGAGAGTCCTGTACTTTGACCAACTGGTGTTCGCTGTGGGAAGCATGGGCACAACTTTTGGCCTTCCGGGAGTCGAGGAAAACGCTCTTCAAATGAAGTCTTTACATGAGGCTCGCGCTATTCGCAATCGACTATTGCGAACCTATGAAGATGTTGAAACAGGTGTAAAACCCAAAGAAGCTTTGCGAGTGGTTGTTGTGGGCGGAGGCCCTACCGGTGTTGAAATTTCGGGGGCCGTAGCTGAATTGCAGAAAAGTATGCACCGCGAATTCCCAAAGATGACAGAGAACGCATCGGTTACTTTGGTTGAGGCAGGTCCGCGGTTGCTGCCGTCGTTTGGTGAGAAGTCTTCAGGTCGGGCACAAGGAGACTTAGAGGATCTTGGAGTGCAGGTGAAAGTTGATAGCGCTGTTGACCGGATGTATCCCAGTGACGTTCACTTGAAGTCGGGGGAAGTATTACCGGCCGGCACGATTATTTGGGCGGCCGGTGTCGCCGCTCCCGCCGAGTGGAATGACTTGGGCGAAACTGATCGATCGAATAGATTGATGGTCTCTGACACATTGCGGCTTCAGTCGAATGTGTGGGTCGTGGGAGATGTTGCCCACGTCGCTGCAGAAGGCAAACGTCCACTCCCGATGGTTGCTTCTGTGGCAATGCAGCAGGGACGGTATGTAGCGGCGAGTATCGAAAAAATTCTAGGCGGTGAAGAGCTCAAGCCATTTACCTATAAAGACAAAGGGCAAATGGCCACAATCGGTCGTAGGCGTGCAGTTGTTGAATTGCCCAATGGGCCAGCCCTGCACGGTACTCTCGCTTGGCTGTCCTGGTTGGCCCTGCACGTGTTTTATTTAGCTGGCGGTCGAAACCGAATATCCGTGATCGCTGATTGGTTTTGGAATTACATTTCGTGGGGGATCGGCCCCAAACGCCCAGTTATTGATTAGTAGTGTTCTTAACAAATTCACCGTAGGGAACGAAACACTGGGCTGTTCGATCCCCGCGTGACCAACCTGTTGAATTTGGCCAGATTGCCCACCAGGGGTAGTACTTTTTTAGGGTGACGTATGGCTTTGCGGCCCTTTCACAGACCTTTTTTGTTTGCCTTTCCACTGTCCGGGATCCTGGAAATTTCTTGGTCGGCGTTCCCAGGTCGCGCTCAAGAATCATGATCCAATTTTTCTTAATTTTAGTGCAGGGGAAGGCGCTCGTGGACCTATTTCCTGGAACTTTGGGCGTACAAAAATTTAGCTGATCCCCTGGGGTTGCCGCAGCAAACTCAGCCATGGGTACCGAAAGTTTTTTGTACGTCTTGCCTGAGCGGAAAACAACATCACATCGAACCCAGCGCTCACCGGCATTCCATTGCGCTTTGGTGGGAAAAACGGGCACGCTGTTAAATCTGGATGGCAGCTTACGGTTTTCCAAATTCACAAAAGCATTCATGTTTTTTGAGGTGCATGCGCGGGTTGCTTTTAAGCTGCTGGACGCTTTGGCTTTTTCGGGAACACCGAAGTTGGCAGACAAAGTGCCACTCCAATAGGTCTGGGCAGTATGTGGCGCGCTGCAGTCAACGGCTGGTGCACTGGCCGCTTGGTCTTTGGTTCCGCTCGCGGCATAGGTGAAACAACTGCCTACTTCGGCAGCCTGGCTAGCGGGAAGGGTGGTTGAAGTCACGGCAATGCTGGCGATCAGGCCAGCGCAGGCCGCTATAGCTGTGTGCTTGGGGGGAAGGAAAAGCATGAATTTACACTACCTTCCCACCGAATAATTCCCCACAAGGGTGCTCTCCGAAAGGCCAGAACAGCCCTGGTTAGAGCCAGAGCTGTAGTTGTTGGGAGCGGGTTTGTCTGGTGGATGCGTGGGGTGAGTTGCCAGAAAGGGGGTCGACAGTGAAGACTAAGGCCATGCCAGTAGTCAGTATTGTGAGTTTAAAAGGTGGGGTCGGTAAGACAGCGGTGACCCTCGGGTTGGCTGGTGCAGCAACCTCGCGGGGTCTTGCTTCACTCGTCGTGGACCTTGATCCCCAGGGAAATGCAACATCAATTCTACGGACGCACTCCTCAAAAACATCGGTCGCAAATGTGTTGGAGCATCCAACTCGTGCCGAAATCGAGGGAGCATTAACTCCATGTGATTGGGAAATTGGTCCTGGTGAGGTTGACGTGCTCGCAAGTCACCCGAGTGTGATCAGATTTGATTCTTGGACCCACCCCGGTAGCGCTTTCACACCGAAATTAGCCAAAGCACTTAACCAACTAGATGGATACGACCTGGTATTGATTGACTGCCCTCCCTCATTAGGTGCACTCACGCGAGAGGCGCTCGCGGCATCGGACTTGGCATTGATTGTGACTACGCCTTCGTATTTCGGGGCCCAGGGAGTTGAGCGAGCAATCGCTGAAGTGGAAGAGATCCGTAAGGGCGTTAATCCACGTCTGAAACTCGCGGGAATCGTGGTGAACCGGGTTCGGTCAGTCGCTGAAGAGCACCAGTACCGCATGAATGAATTGGGCACCTTGTACGGCAAAGCCGCAATCCTCAAGCCTTTTCTACCGGAGCGGATCGCGGTAACCCAAGCTGAGGGGTTTGGTACACCGGTCAATGAAGTTAAAACTTCTGGCGGCCGAGAAGTCGCCCGAATTTTCGATAAGTATTTATCAACTTTATTGCGAAAGTAGTTCTTTGTCAGTGTTCGCAAGCTTGTGATCAATCAAGTAGGTGACCAAATAGGCGACCGCGGCGGCAACGGCACTGATTTACGGTATGCCAATTCTTAATGTTGACGCAGCCCAACAGGTTGTGTTCCTCAAGCGGTCAATGCGCCCTGGGTTTGCTGGCATCGAGAACGCCGTTGTGTTTGATCCAAAGACCACTCTGTTATTCGGTGACGCGAAAGACTCACTGACGAAAGTTGTGACGTCCCTCAAGGGCCTGTAACAACTAAACGGTCCCGTAAAGCCGGTCTCCAGCATCACCGAGGCCGGGCACGATGTATCCCTTTTCATTAAGTTTCTCGTCGAGTCCGGCAATAACAAGGGATACACTTTCAGTACGGGCGCCATAGGCTTCCTCAAGTCGTGCGAGACCTTCTGGAGCAGCGAGCAAACAAATCGCAGTTACATCTTTTGCACCGCGCTCCAGCAAGATGTCAATCGCTGCAATGAGCGTGCCACCGGTCGCCAACATCGGGTCAAGTACGAAGACCTGGCGATTATGGATGTCGTCGGGTAAACGGTCCGCGTAAATCGATGCGGTTAAAGATTCTTCATCTCGCACGAGTCCAAGGAATCCGACTTCGGCGGTTGGCATTAAGCGGACCATGCCGTTTAACATTCCCAAACCAGCGCGCAGAATCGGAACAACGAGGGGTAATGGCTCGGTCATTTCCTGGCCGACTGTGGGAGATACCGGCGTGGTGATCGGCACCTCACCCACTTCGAGCCCACGCGTGGCTTCATAGGCCAACAGGGTGACTAGTTCCTCTGCGAGGAGGCGAAATGTTGCCGACGAGGTCTCTTCACGGCGTAGCCGGGACATTTTGTGGGCAACGAGCGGGTGATCAACGACAAGTGTGTGCATGCCCTTAAGACTAGCGCAAGGCCCGCCGGCGCTGACCAATATTGGATCGAGGTCGCGCTGCGGGTGGGTAACGTGTAACTATTAAGCCATGGCTACTGAACAGGTACGTCCCGAGGACCTTGATTACAGCGCCATTTTGTGGCGCGAAGATGGGGTGTGGAATTCAACCCCGGTTCCGGCGCAGCACAGCATCGTGCTTGATGACCTACTGGCTGTGTGCAAGCAATACCCCGGTGAAGGCGGAGTGTACGCCGCCATCGGAGTGGGTGAAGAGTTCTTTATTCTGCTCCGGCACGACGCCCAGAAGACCGAGGTGGTGATAAGTGACGGCGCGGCGCTCCTCGACTGGGATCTAGCCGAAGACGCCGCCGACCTCATAGATCTGGACTGGGAAGAGGGAGAACTCGAAGAGTTCGAAGCGGTCGGTGACCTAAACCTGCTCTCGAACTTTGGACTCAAATCGCAGGACCTCTCCATGATCTGCGAAAACCCAGATCTGGAGCCGGATCAGCAGATTTCCGAGATTTTCAAGCGTATTGGCGCTGAATTTGCCTGGCAGAAGATCCGTAATCAGTGAGTAGCACCCTCACCCAGACCCAGCTACATGAAGGTTTTATGCGTCAGGCCATTGAACAGGCCAAAATTGCGGGGAAGCGGGGCGATATTCCCATCGGCGCGGTGATCGTGACCGACCAAGGAGAAGTTATCGCTCGAGCAGGGAATTCACGCGAGCAGCTCAAAGATCCAACAGCCCATGCGGAAATCCTGGCCTTGCGTGCGGCCGGCGCGCAACTCAACGACTGGCGGATCGCGCGCTCAACAATGTATGTAACCCTTGAACCATGCCCCATGTGTGCGGGGGCAATCACCATGGCGCGGGTCCCACGACTCGTGATTGGCGCGTGGAATGATGAGTATGGCGCCGTTGGATCCCGGTGGGATCTAGTGCGCGACCAACGGATGAACCACCAAGTAGAAGTCATTCCCGGCGTACTGGGAAACGAGACCGGGAAGTTGGTCCGGGAATTTTTTAGCGAAAAACGCTAGTCTGTAACCGATGTCAACGACCCAAGGATTTAGTCGTCCCAAAACTCGCCCTGCCCAGCGGCCACTCTGGTTGACCGTACTACTGATTTTTGTTGCCATGCTGGTGCTTTTTGGTGTGGGTTTTGGGATCGCAACCCTATTTAAGGGCTCGGGTGGAGCAGATGTCGCCGATGCCACAGCATCTCCAAGCACTTCAGCATTGGTTGACGGCTGCACCACCGTCATGGTGACGCCCGCTGAAGTATTACCACTCGCATCGCGGGTGACCGTCAACGTCTATAACTCAACTAAACGGGTGGGGATTGCGGGAGAGACGTCCAAGTTCCTTAGTGTGCGGGGGTTCAAGATCGCAAAAGTGGAGAACGATCCACTGGGTGTGGGCGCAGAAGGCGCTGGTGAGATTCGGTTCGGCACAAAAGGCGAGCTAAATGCGCAGCTCATGGCTTATCACTTCCCTGATGCGACCCTGATCAAAGATGATCGTGGTGGCAAGCGTATTGATGTGGTTCTGGGCCAACAGTTCTCGGACCTCGCAGATGACGCCGAGGTAGTTGCCCAACTTGCACAGCCGTCGGCGAGCGCATCCCCAGAAGGCTGCACAATCCCCGAAGCTACCCCCAGCGATGCGGCCAGCGTTTCGGAGTCCCCTAGCGAGAGCTAGAAAGCATGGCGGTGGCGGTGGGATTTGAACCCACGGTGAGGTTGCCCCCACACGCGCTTTCGAGGCGCGCTCCTTTGGCCGCTCGGACACGCCACCGCCGAGAACTGTACAAATGCCCGGTTCGGCGGTTGCGTTCACCCTTGAAGTCTGGTGGAAATGGCTGGATCATCGAGGTTAACATGCTCAAAGAGGGGAACAGGGAGACGTCGTTCCGCTGAAATATGACAGTAGAAGCACGGTGTTGCCATTGCGGGCGAGAGGTCATGGTGGGGATATTCGCGGGAAGCACCTCACGTCAGAATTGATCAGAGTGCAAGTAGGTCCATCTGCAGCTCCCTAGAGGGCGCGAATAATGTCGTCGACTCTGTCCTTCGCGTCGCCGAAAAGCATCGCTGAGTTCTCATTGAAAAACAGTGGATTCTGCACACCGGCATAGCCCGACGCCATGGAGCGCTTGAACACGATCACGTCGCTGCCGTTCCAGACGCGCAGTACCGGCATACCTGCAATCGGGCTTCCGGGATCAGTCTCAGCCGCAGGGTTCACTGTGTCATTCGCGCCGATCACAAGCACGACATCGGTGTCTGCGAAATCGTCGTTGATCTCGTCCATCTCGAGCACGATGTCGTAAGGCACCTTCGCCTCTGCGAGGAGGACATTCATGTGGCCGGGAAGGCGACCGGCGACTGGATGGATGCCGAAGCGCACCGTGGTGCCGTTCTCGCGCAGTTTGCGGGTTAGTTCGGCGACTCCGTATTGCGCCTGAGCAACGGCCATGCCGTAGCCGGGCGTGATGATTACTGATTGCGCATTGCGCAACAACTCTGCCGTCTCGGCCGCGGTCACCTCACGGTGGTCGCCGTAGTCTTTGTCCTCACCTGGCCCAGCTTCGATGCCGAAACCACCGGCAATGACCGAGATGAACGAGCGGTTCATCGCCTTGCACATGATGTAGGACAGGTAAGCGCCCGAGGAGCCCACGAGCGCACCGGTAACGATCAGCAAATCATTGCCGAGAAGGAAGCCTGCGGCTGCCGCGGCCCAGCCGGAGTAGCTATTGAGCATTGACACGACTTCTCGTCTCGACTCAATTGACGTCCCTTCGCCCTGCAATCCACATGACTTGGTGAAAGTCATCGCCCGGGCTTCCCGAGGAATGAATATTTTTGGGAGCGGGTTGTGGTTTGAGATTGTGGCCCAGGCTGCACGAGATAACGAGCCATTTGTTGAGATCGCCCGGGAAATTGAAGGCAATTGGGTGGAAATCTTGGAGCAGCGTTTGGCACTGGATCGAAATTTGGCTCTGGGTCTGATCGCCAGCACGGAGGGCCTCGCTGTCCTTGAGGCTGTGCTTTCTCGCTCCGCTAGTCACAAGGCGTCATTTACACGCAATTGATCAGCACCTGTGATCAGAGCCGGCTGAAGAGCCTGCGGTCGTGGTGCCCCATGATGTCCCGGTGGCCTCCCCCCAACAAGTCAATCTGCTCAGTTGCGAGAACGTGTCTAAAGCATTTGGGGAACGCCCGCTTCTTCGCGATGTTTCCCTCGGTGTGAGCAAGGGGGAACGCATTGGAGTCGTAGGTCGAAATGGTGCCGGCAAGAGCACCCTGCTCCGGGTTCTAGCAGGGGCGGAACCGCCCAACTCGGGCCGAGTCACCCGCGGAGCGAGTGTGGTCGTGGGTGAACTTGACCAGGTGGGGACCAGTGCCGAGCACGCCACGATTCGCAGCCACGTTTTGGGAGATCGAGACGAACATGATTGGGCCGGGGATCCGGCGGTGCGGGAAATCTTGACCGCCCTGTTAGGCGGATTCGAGTCCGAGCAGCTTGACCGACGGATTTCAGATCTGTCTGGAGGTGAACGGCGCCGCGCCTATTTGGCAGAGCAACTCATTCGTGAAGTTGATGTGCTTTTCCTTGATGAACCGACGAACCATCTTGATGTTGAAATTATCGCCTGGCTTGCGGCTCATTTGAAAAGTAGGCCAAAGATTGCAATTGTCACCGTGACACATGATCGCTGGTTTCTGGATGAAGTGTGTGATCACATGTGGGAGGTGGTCGGTGGAAACGTCGAGGAATACGTAGGCGGGTATTCCGCCTTCGTTCTGGCAAAAGCCGAGCGCATGCGCCAGGACGCGGTGAGTGAATCTCGAAGGCAAAACTTGATGCGAAAGGAACTTGCCTGGTTGCGGCGGGGCCCGCCGGCGCGAACTACCAAACCCCAGTTCCGAATCGATGCAGCCAATGAATTGATTGCCGCCGAACCGCCACCGCGCAATGCGGTTGAGTTGTTGGAATTCGCTAGCGCTCGTTTGGGCAAAACTGTTTATGAACTGCATGACGCCAAAATCGGTTTTGACACGCGAACCCTCATTGATCACATCACGTGGAATATCGCACCGGGTGCGCGGATTGGAATTTTGGGTCCAAACGGTGCGGGAAAAACTTCGGTCCTACGGTCTATTCTCGGTGACTTGCCATTGCTCGCGGGTAAGCGCGTTGAGGGCGTGACCGTTAAGCCAGGGGTTTTGAGCCAGCACCTCGCGGATTTGGATTTGAGTAAGTCGGTAATTGACACTGTCTCCGAGGTTGCCAATTACATTGAATTGGGCAAAGGAAAACAGCTCAGTGCTAGCCAAGTCTGTAAACGACTCGGTTTTGATCACGATGGCCAATTCACGCGAGTCGGTGAACTCTCGGGCGGCGAGCGCAGGCGGCTTGAACTCACCCGAATCTTGATGTCTGAACCTAATATTTTGGTTCTTGATGAACCAACTAATGATTTTGACGTAGAAACATTGGCCGCCTTGGAAGACTTACTTGATGGGTTTCCCGGGACGCTGCTGATCATTTCCCATGATCGATATTTCCTGGAACGGGTATGCGACAACTTTGTTGCGGTGATGGGGGACCGCGCGTTTACGGATCTACCCGGGGGCATTGAACAGTATTTGGAGTTTCGGAGAAACATGCTCTCTGTGGCGTCGGGAAAATCTGTTGCGAGTGTCGGTGAGGAAAGCGCGAGGAAATCTATGCTCACTCCAGCTCGCGAGCGGGAACTGCGCAAGCTCACAGACAAGTTGGAGCGTCAACTCTCGAAACTTGATGCCCAGATTGTCGGAATCCATGACCAAATGCTTGAGTTCGCGAGTGATTTTGAGCGCGTAGCGGAGCTTGATCAGAACCTTCGGGAATTGAATGAGAAGAAGGAAAAAATCGAAGTGCAGTGGATAGAGACAGCGGACGGGCTTTCGGGTGGACTCTCCTAATCTGGCTGGGGATACAAGCTGGGAATACGATGGGCGCATGAATAGCGCCAATTCGACCCTGCCGGTACGTCAATTAGGACCATGGCAGGTGTCGGCTGTGGGTTTGGGCGCGATGCCACTGTCTTTTGCGAACATGCTGGACCACCGTGAACAAGCAATTGCCACAATTCATCGGGCAATGGATTTAGGCGTGACACTCATTGATACGGCCAATATTTATGCTCCAAGCTGGGACGCAGTGGGACACAGCGAAGCGCTGGTCGCCGAAGCGTTAGCACTCTACTCCGGGCCCGCGGATACTTCCCGGATTGTGGTAGCGACAAAAGGCGGCATAACTAGGGGTAAAGGCGAAACTTGGACGCGTGATGGGAGCGCGTCTGGGCTCAAAGGTGCGTGCGAGGCCAGCATGACCGCATTGGGCGTAACCGTCATCGACCTGTACCAACACCATCGACACGATTCACGCGAAACCTACACCGACCAAATGAGAGGGATTGCGGCTTTACGCGATCTGGGCTGGGTGCGTGAAGTGGGAATTTCAAATGCGACTTTGGCCGAGCTTGAAGTTGCACTTGAAGTCTTGGGGGGCCCGGGCAGTGGTGGTGTGGTCTCCGTACAAAATGAATTCTCTCCGCGTTTCCGTGGAGATCGCGAAGTCTTGGACCGGTGTACCGAACTTGGGATTGCTTTTCTGCCATGGTCACCACTGGGCGGCTCAGATCATGCCAAGAATCTGGACTCGCAGTTTGGTGAATTTGCCATAGTTGCCGCCGAACATAGTGCCACCGCGCAGGAGATCGCCCTGGCCTGGTTGCTTAAACTCTCACCCGTTGTAATCCCCATTCCTGGTGCCACAAAGCCCGTGACAATCGATTCAATTATTCACTCATTGAGTATTGAACTCACAGATTCACAATTCGAGCGCCTCAGCGCAACTGAGCCTTCCGGGGAGACGATCTTTCCCGAAACCGAACCAAGGAGCCCACTGCGGTGAACCAGGCACCAGAACAAATTAAACAAAAAGTACTCATTGTTGGTGCAGGTTTCGGGGGATTAACGGCTGCTTCTGCATTGGCCAAGAAAGGGAATGTGGAGGTAACGGTAATTGACCGTCACTCCTACCAACTTTTCTCCCCGCTACTTTACCAGGTTGCGACCGGTGGTCTGCCCGAAGACGATATCGCTTATCCGGTTCGCGCGGCAGTCCCTGGGGTAGATTTTATTCGCGGAGAAGTAATTAAAGTTTCCACTGAATCGAACAATATTCGCTTGGAAGATGGGAGAGTCCTGTACTTTGACCAACTGGTGTTCGCTGTGGGAAGCATGGGCACAACTTTTGGCCTTCCGGGAGTCGAGGAAAACGCTCTTCAAATGAAGTCTTTACATGAGGCTCGCGCTATTCGCAATCGACTATTGCGAACCTATGAAGATGTTGAAACAGGTGTAAAACCCAAAGAAGCTTTGCGAGTGGTTGTTGTGGGCGGAGGCCCTACCGGTGTTGAAATTTCGGGGGCCGTAGCTGAATTGCAGAAAAGTATGCACCGCGAATTCCCAAAGATGACAGAGAACGCATCGGTTACTTTGGTTGAGGCAGGTCCGCGGTTGCTGCCGTCGTTTGGTGAGAAGTCTTCAGGTCGGGCACAAGGAGACTTAGAGGATCTTGGAGTGCAGGTGAAAGTTGATAGCGCTGTTGACCGGATGTATCCCAGTGACGTTCACTTGAAGTCGGGGGAAGTATTACCGGCCGGCACGATTATTTGGGCGGCCGGTGTCGCCGCTCCCGCCGAGTGGAATGACTTGGGCGAAACTGATCGATCGAATAGATTGATGGTCTCTGACACATTGCGGCTTCAGTCGAATGTGTGGGTCGTGGGAGATGTTGCCCACGTCGCTGCAGAAGGCAAACGTCCACTCCCGATGGTTGCTTCTGTGGCAATGCAGCAGGGACGGTATGTAGCGGCGAGTATCGAAAAAATTCTAGGCGGTGAAGAGCTCAAGCCATTTACCTATAAAGACAAAGGGCAAATGGCCACAATCGGTCGTAGGCGTGCAGTTGTTGAATTGCCCAATGGGCCAGCCCTGCACGGTACTCTCGCTTGGCTGTCCTGGTTGGCCCTGCACGTGTTTTATTTAGCTGGCGGTCGAAACCGAATATCCGTGATCGCTGATTGGTTTTGGAATTACATTTCGTGGGGGATCGGCCCCAAACGCCCAGTTATTGATTAGTAGTGTTCTTAACAAATTCACCGTAGGGAACGAAACACTGGGCTGTTCGATCCCCGCGTGACCAACCTGTTGAATTTGGCCAGATTGCCCACCAGGGGTAGTACTTTTTTAGGGTGACGTATGGCTTTGCGGCCCTTTCACAGACCTTTTTTGTTTGCCTTTCCACTGTCCGGGATCCTGGAAATTTCTTGGTCGGCGTTCCCAGGTCGCGCTCAAGAATCATGATCCAATTTTTCTTAATTTTAGTGCAGGGGAAGGCGCTCGTGGACCTATTTCCTGGAACTTTGGGCGTACAAAAATTTAGCTGATCCCCTGGGGTTGCCGCAGCAAACTCAGCCATGGGTACCGAAAGTTTTTTGTACGTCTTGCCTGAGCGGAAAACAACATCACATCGAACCCAGCGCTCACCGGCATTCCATTGCGCTTTGGTGGGAAAAACGGGCACGCTGTTAAATCTGGATGGCAGCTTACGGTTTTCCAAATTCACAAAAGCATTCATGTTTTTTGAGGTGCATGCGCGGGTTGCTTTTAAGCTGCTGGACGCTTTGGCTTTTTCGGGAACACCGAAGTTGGCAGACAAAGTGCCACTCCAATAGGTCTGGGCAGTATGTGGCGCGCTGCAGTCAACGGCTGGTGCACTGGCCGCTTGGTCTTTGGTTCCGCTCGCGGCATAGGTGAAACAACTGCCTACTTCGGCAGCCTGGCTAGCGGGAAGGGTGGTTGAAGTCACGGCAATGCTGGCGATCAGGCCAGCGCAGGCCGCTATAGCTGTGTGCTTGGGGGGAAGGAAAAGCATGAATTTACACTACCTTCCCACCGAATAATTCCCCACAAGGGTGCTCTCCGAAAGGCCAGAACAGCCCTGGTTAGAGCCAGAGCTGTAGTTGTTGGGAGCGGGTTTGTCTGGTGGATGCGTGGGGTGAGTTGCCAGAAAGGGGGTCGACAGTGAAGACTAAGGCCATGCCAGTAGTCAGTATTGTGAGTTTAAAAGGTGGGGTCGGTAAGACAGCGGTGACCCTCGGGTTGGCTGGTGCAGCAACCTCGCGGGGTCTTGCTTCACTCGTCGTGGACCTTGATCCCCAGGGAAATGCAACATCAATTCTACGGACGCACTCCTCAAAAACATCGGTCGCAAATGTGTTGGAGCATCCAACTCGTGCCGAAATCGAGGGAGCATTAACTCCATGTGATTGGGAAATTGGTCCTGGTGAGGTTGACGTGCTCGCAAGTCACCCGAGTGTGATCAGATTTGATTCTTGGACCCACCCCGGTAGCGCTTTCACACCGAAATTAGCCAAAGCACTTAACCAACTAGATGGATACGACCTGGTATTGATTGACTGCCCTCCCTCATTAGGTGCACTCACGCGAGAGGCGCTCGCGGCATCGGACTTGGCATTGATTGTGACTACGCCTTCGTATTTCGGGGCCCAGGGAGTTGAGCGAGCAATCGCTGAAGTGGAAGAGATCCGTAAGGGCGTTAATCCACGTCTGAAACTCGCGGGAATCGTGGTGAACCGGGTTCGGTCAGTCGCTGAAGAGCACCAGTACCGCATGAATGAATTGGGCACCTTGTACGGCAAAGCCGCAATCCTCAAGCCTTTTCTACCGGAGCGGATCGCGGTAACCCAAGCTGAGGGGTTTGGTACACCGGTCAATGAAGTTAAAACTTCTGGCGGCCGAGAAGTCGCCCGAATTTTCGATAAGTATTTATCAACTTTATTGCGAAAGTAGTTCTTTGTCAGTGTTCGCAAGCTTGTGATCAATCAAGTAGGTGACCAAATAGGCGACCGCGGCGGCAACGGCACTGATTTACGGTATGCCAATTCTTAATGTTGACGCAGCCCAACAGGTTGTGTTCCTCAAGCGGTCAATGCGCCCTGGGTTTGCTGGCATCGAGAACGCCGTTGTGTTTGATCCAAAGACCACTCTGTTATTCGGTGACGCGAAAGACTCACTGACGAAAGTTGTGACGTCCCTCAAGGGCCTGTAACAACTAAACGGTCCCGTAAAGCCGGTCTCCAGCATCACCGAGGCCGGGCACGATGTATCCCTTTTCATTAAGTTTCTCGTCGAGTCCGGCAATAACAAGGGATACACTTTCAGTACGGGCGCCATAGGCTTCCTCAAGTCGTGCGAGACCTTCTGGAGCAGCGAGCAAACAAATCGCAGTTACATCTTTTGCACCGCGCTCCAGCAAGATGTCAATCGCTGCAATGAGCGTGCCACCGGTCGCCAACATCGGGTCAAGTACGAAGACCTGGCGATTATGGATGTCGTCGGGTAAACGGTCCGCGTAAATCGATGCGGTTAAAGATTCTTCATCTCGCACGAGTCCAAGGAATCCGACTTCGGCGGTTGGCATTAAGCGGACCATGCCGTTTAACATTCCCAAACCAGCGCGCAGAATCGGAACAACGAGGGGTAATGGCTCGGTCATTTCCTGGCCGACTGTGGGAGATACCGGCGTGGTGATCGGCACCTCACCCACTTCGAGCCCACGCGTGGCTTCATAGGCCAACAGGGTGACTAGTTCCTCTGCGAGGAGGCGAAATGTTGCCGACGAGGTCTCTTCACGGCGTAGCCGGGACATTTTGTGGGCAACGAGCGGGTGATCAACGACAAGTGTGTGCATGCCCTTAAGACTAGCGCAAGGCCCGCCGGCGCTGACCAATATTGGATCGAGGTCGCGCTGCGGGTGGGTAACGTGTAACTATTAAGCCATGGCTACTGAACAGGTACGTCCCGAGGACCTTGATTACAGCGCCATTTTGTGGCGCGAAGATGGGGTGTGGAATTCAACCCCGGTTCCGGCGCAGCACAGCATCGTGCTTGATGACCTACTGGCTGTGTGCAAGCAATACCCCGGTGAAGGCGGAGTGTACGCCGCCATCGGAGTGGGTGAAGAGTTCTTTATTCTGCTCCGGCACGACGCCCAGAAGACCGAGGTGGTGATAAGTGACGGCGCGGCGCTCCTCGACTGGGATCTAGCCGAAGACGCCGCCGACCTCATAGATCTGGACTGGGAAGAGGGAGAACTCGAAGAGTTCGAAGCGGTCGGTGACCTAAACCTGCTCTCGAACTTTGGACTCAAATCGCAGGACCTCTCCATGATCTGCGAAAACCCAGATCTGGAGCCGGATCAGCAGATTTCCGAGATTTTCAAGCGTATTGGCGCTGAATTTGCCTGGCAGAAGATCCGTAATCAGTGAGTAGCACCCTCACCCAGACCCAGCTACATGAAGGTTTTATGCGTCAGGCCATTGAACAGGCCAAAATTGCGGGGAAGCGGGGCGATATTCCCATCGGCGCGGTGATCGTGACCGACCAAGGAGAAGTTATCGCTCGAGCAGGGAATTCACGCGAGCAGCTCAAAGATCCAACAGCCCATGCGGAAATCCTGGCCTTGCGTGCGGCCGGCGCGCAACTCAACGACTGGCGGATCGCGCGCTCAACAATGTATGTAACCCTTGAACCATGCCCCATGTGTGCGGGGGCAATCACCATGGCGCGGGTCCCACGACTCGTGATTGGCGCGTGGAATGATGAGTATGGCGCCGTTGGATCCCGGTGGGATCTAGTGCGCGACCAACGGATGAACCACCAAGTAGAAGTCATTCCCGGCGTACTGGGAAACGAGACCGGGAAGTTGGTCCGGGAATTTTTTAGCGAAAAACGCTAGTCTGTAACCGATGTCAACGACCCAAGGATTTAGTCGTCCCAAAACTCGCCCTGCCCAGCGGCCACTCTGGTTGACCGTACTACTGATTTTTGTTGCCATGCTGGTGCTTTTTGGTGTGGGTTTTGGGATCGCAACCCTATTTAAGGGCTCGGGTGGAGCAGATGTCGCCGATGCCACAGCATCTCCAAGCACTTCAGCATTGGTTGACGGCTGCACCACCGTCATGGTGACGCCCGCTGAAGTATTACCACTCGCATCGCGGGTGACCGTCAACGTCTATAACTCAACTAAACGGGTGGGGATTGCGGGAGAGACGTCCAAGTTCCTTAGTGTGCGGGGGTTCAAGATCGCAAAAGTGGAGAACGATCCACTGGGTGTGGGCGCAGAAGGCGCTGGTGAGATTCGGTTCGGCACAAAAGGCGAGCTAAATGCGCAGCTCATGGCTTATCACTTCCCTGATGCGACCCTGATCAAAGATGATCGTGGTGGCAAGCGTATTGATGTGGTTCTGGGCCAACAGTTCTCGGACCTCGCAGATGACGCCGAGGTAGTTGCCCAACTTGCACAGCCGTCGGCGAGCGCATCCCCAGAAGGCTGCACAATCCCCGAAGCTACCCCCAGCGATGCGGCCAGCGTTTCGGAGTCCCCTAGCGAGAGCTAGAAAGCATGGCGGTGGCGGTGGGATTTGAACCCACGGTGAGGTTGCCCCCACACGCGCTTTCGAGGCGCGCTCCTTTGGCCGCTCGGACACGCCACCGCCGAGAACTGTACAAATGCCCGGTTCGGCGGTTGCGTTCACCCTTGAAGTCTGGTGGAAATGGCTGGATCATCGAGGTTAACATGCTCAAAGAGGGGAACAGGGAGACGTCGTTCCGCTGAAATATGACAGTAGAAGCACGGTGTTGCCATTGCGGGCGAGAGGTCATGGTGGGGATATTCGCGGGAAGCACCTCACGTCAGAATTGATCAGAGTGCAAGTAGGTCCATCTGCAGCTCCCTAGAGGGCGCGAATAATGTCGTCGACTCTGTCCTTCGCGTCGCCGAAAAGCATCGCTGAGTTCTCATTGAAAAACAGTGGATTCTGCACACCGGCATAGCCCGACGCCATGGAGCGCTTGAACACGATCACGTCGCTGCCGTTCCAGACGCGCAGTACCGGCATACCTGCAATCGGGCTTCCGGGATCAGTCTCAGCCGCAGGGTTCACTGTGTCATTCGCGCCGATCACAAGCACGACATCGGTGTCTGCGAAATCGTCGTTGATCTCGTCCATCTCGAGCACGATGTCGTAAGGCACCTTCGCCTCTGCGAGGAGGACATTCATGTGGCCGGGAAGGCGACCGGCGACTGGATGGATGCCGAAGCGCACCGTGGTGCCGTTCTCGCGCAGTTTGCGGGTTAGTTCGGCGACTCCGTATTGCGCCTGAGCAACGGCCATGCCGTAGCCGGGCGTGATGATTACTGATTGCGCATTGCGCAACAACTCTGCCGTCTCGGCCGCGGTCACCTCACGGTGGTCGCCGTAGTCTTTGTCCTCACCTGGCCCAGCTTCGATGCCGAAACCACCGGCAATGACCGAGATGAACGAGCGGTTCATCGCCTTGCACATGATGTAGGACAGGTAAGCGCCCGAGGAGCCCACGAGCGCACCGGTAACGATCAGCAAATCATTGCCGAGAAGGAAGCCTGCGGCTGCCGCGGCCCAGCCGGAGTAGCTATTGAGCATTGACACGACCACAGGCATGTCACCGCCGCCGATGGACGCAACCAAGTGCCATCCAAGAGCCAGAGCGACGATGGTTACCACGATCAGCAGCCAAAGTGCCGGGTCGATGACGAACCACCCGGTGAGTGCCAAGAAGACCACGAGTGCGCCGATGCGGAGCGAGTGTGGTCGTGGGTGAACTTGACCAGGTGGGGACCAGTGCCGAGCACGCCACGATTCGCAGCCACGTTTTGGGAGATCGAGACGAACATGATTGGGCCGGGGATCCGGCGGTGCGGGAAATCTTGACCGCCCTGTTAGGCGGATTCGAGTCCGAGCAGCTTGACCGACGGATTTCAGATCTGTCTGGAGGTGAACGGCGCCGCGCCTATTTGGCAGAGCAACTCATTCGTGAAGTTGATGTGCTTTTCCTTGATGAACCGACGAACCATCTTGATGTTGAAATTATCGCCTGGCTTGCGGCTCATTTGAAAAGTAGGCCAAAGATTGCAATTGTCACCGTGACACATGATCGCTGGTTTCTGGATGAAGTGTGTGATCACATGTGGGAGGTGGTCGGTGGAAACGTCGAGGAATACGTAGGCGGGTATTCCGCCTTCGTTCTGGCAAAAGCCGAGCGCATGCGCCAGGACGCGGTGAGTGAATCTCGAAGGCAAAACTTGATGCGAAAGGAACTTGCCTGGTTGCGGCGGGGCCCGCCGGCGCGAACTACCAAACCCCAGTTTCGAATCGATGCAGCCAATGAATTGATTGCCGCCGAACCACCACCGCGCAATGCGGTCGAGTTATTGGAATTCGCTAGTGCTCGTTTAGGTAAAACCGTTTTTGAACTACATGACGCTAAAATCGGTTTTGACACGCGAACCCTGATCGACCACATCACTTGGAATATCGCACCGGGTGCGCGGATTGGAATTTTAGGTCCAAACGGTGCGGGAAAAACTTCGGTCCTGCGGTCGATACTCGGTGACTTGCCATTGCTCGCGGGTAAGCGAGTTGAGGGCGTGACCGTTAAGCCAGGGGTTTTGAGCCAGCACCTCGCTGATTTGGATTTGAGTAAGTCCGTAATTGACACTGTCTCCAAGGTTGCCAACTACATTGAATTGGGCAAAGGAAAACAGCTCAGTGCTAGTCAAGTATGTCAACGCCTTGGTTTTGATCATGATGGTCAATTCACGAGAGTAGGTGAGCTCTCGGGCGGCGAGCGCAGGCGCCTTGAACTCACCCGAATCTTGATGTCTGAACCTAATATTTTGGTTCTTGATGAACCAACAAATGATTTTGACGTAGAAACATTGGCCGCCTTGGAAGACTTACTTGATGGGTTTCCCGGGACGCTGTTGATCATTTCCCATGATCGATATTTCCTGGAACGGGTATGCGACAACTTTGTTGCGGTGATGGGGGACCGCGCGTTTACGGATCTACCCGGGGGCATTGAACAGTATTTGGAGTTTCGGAGAAACATGCTCTCTGTGGCGTCGGGAAAATCTGTTGCGAGTGTCGGTGAGGAAAGCGCGAGGAAATCTATGCTCACTCCAGCTCGCGAGCGGGAACTGCGCAAGCTCACAGACAAGTTGGAGCGTCAACTCTCGAAACTTGATGCCCAGATTGTCGGAATCCATGACCAAATGCTTGAGTTCGCGAGTGATTTTGAGCGCGTAGCGGAGCTTGATCAGAACCTTCGGGAATTGAATGAGAAGAAGGAAAAAATCGAAGTGCAGTGGATAGAGACAGCGGACGGGCTTTCGGGTGGACTCTCCTAATCTGGCTGGGGATACAAGCTGGGAATACGATGGGCGCATGAATAGCGCCAATTCGACCCTGCCGGTACGTCAATTAGGACCATGGCAGGTGTCGGCTGTGGGTTTGGGCGCGATGCCACTGTCTTTTGCGAACATGCTGGACCACCGTGAACAAGCAATTGCCACAATTCATCGGGCAATGGATTTAGGCGTGACACTCATTGATACGGCCAATATTTATGCTCCAAGCTGGGACGCAGTGGGACACAGCGAAGCGCTGGTCGCCGAAGCGTTAGCACTCTACTCCGGGCCCGCGGATACTTCCCGGATTGTGGTAGCGACAAAAGGCGGCATAACTAGGGGTAAAGGCGAAACTTGGACGCGTGATGGGAGCGCGTCTGGGCTCAAAGGTGCGTGCGAGGCCAGCATGACCGCATTGGGCGTAACCGTCATCGACCTGTACCAACACCATCGACACGATTCACGCGAAACCTACACCGACCAAATGAGAGGGATTGCGGCTTTACGCGATCTGGGCTGGGTGCGTGAAGTGGGAATTTCAAATGCGACTTTGGCCGAGCTTGAAGTTGCACTTGAAGTCTTGGGGGGCCCGGGCAGTGGTGGTGTGGTCTCCGTACAAAATGAATTCTCTCCGCGTTTCCGTGGAGATCGCGAAGTCTTGGACCGGTGTACCGAACTTGGGATTGCTTTTCTGCCATGGTCACCACTGGGCGGCTCAGATCATGCCAAGAATCTGGACTCGCAGTTTGGTGAATTTGCCATAGTTGCCGCCGAACATAGTGCCACCGCGCAGGAGATCGCCCTGGCCTGGTTGCTTAAACTCTCACCCGTTGTAATCCCCATTCCTGGTGCCACAAAGCCCGTGACAATCGATTCAATTATTCACTCATTGAGTATTGAACTCACAGATTCACAATTCGAGCGCCTCAGCGCAACTGAGCCTTCCGGGGAGACGATCTTTCCCGAAACCGAACCAAGGAGCCCACTGCGGTGAACCAGGCACCAGAACAAATTAAACAAAAAGTACTCATTGTTGGTGCAGGTTTCGGGGGATTAACGGCTGCTTCTGCATTGGCCAAGAAAGGGAATGTGGAGGTAACGGTAATTGACCGTCACTCCTACCAACTTTTCTCCCCGCTACTTTACCAGGTTGCGACCGGTGGTCTGCCCGAAGACGATATCGCTTATCCGGTTCGCGCGGCAGTCCCTGGGGTAGATTTTATTCGCGGAGAAGTAATTAAAGTTTCCACTGAATCGAACAATATTCGCTTGGAAGATGGGAGAGTCCTGTACTTTGACCAACTGGTGTTCGCTGTGGGAAGCATGGGCACAACTTTTGGCCTTCCGGGAGTCGAGGAAAACGCTCTTCAAATGAAGTCTTTACATGAGGCTCGCGCTATTCGCAATCGACTATTGCGAACCTATGAAGATGTTGAAACAGGTGTAAAACCCAAAGAAGCTTTGCGAGTGGTTGTTGTGGGCGGAGGCCCTACCGGTGTTGAAATTTCGGGGGCCGTAGCTGAATTGCAGAAAAGTATGCACCGCGAATTCCCAAAGATGACAGAGAACGCATCGGTTACTTTGGTTGAGGCAGGTCCGCGGTTGCTGCCGTCGTTTGGTGAGAAGTCTTCAGGTCGGGCACAAGGAGACTTAGAGGATCTTGGAGTGCAGGTGAAAGTTGATAGCGCTGTTGACCGGATGTATCCCAGTGACGTTCACTTGAAGTCGGGGGAAGTATTACCGGCCGGCACGATTATTTGGGCGGCCGGTGTCGCCGCTCCCGCCGAGTGGAATGACTTGGGCGAAACTGATCGATCGAATAGATTGATGGTCTCTGACACATTGCGGCTTCAGTCGAATGTGTGGGTCGTGGGAGATGTTGCCCACGTCGCTGCAGAAGGCAAACGTCCACTCCCGATGGTTGCTTCTGTGGCAATGCAGCAGGGACGGTATGTAGCGGCGAGTATCGAAAAAATTCTAGGCGGTGAAGAGCTCAAGCCATTTACCTATAAAGACAAAGGGCAAATGGCCACAATCGGTCGTAGGCGTGCAGTTGTTGAATTGCCCAATGGGCCAGCCCTGCACGGTACTCTCGCTTGGCTGTCCTGGTTGGCCCTGCACGTGTTTTATTTAGCTGGCGGTCGAAACCGAATATCCGTGATCGCTGATTGGTTTTGGAATTACATTTCGTGGGGGATCGGCCCCAAACGCCCAGTTATTGATTAGTAGTGTTCTTAACAAATTCACCGTAGGGAACGAAACACTGGGCTGTTCGATCCCCGCGTGACCAACCTGTTGAATTTGGCCAGATTGCCCACCAGGGGTAGTACTTTTTTAGGGTGACGTATGGCTTTGCGGCCCTTTCACAGACCTTTTTTGTTTGCCTTTCCACTGTCCGGGATCCTGGAAATTTCTTGGTCGGCGTTCCCAGGTCGCGCTCAAGAATCATGATCCAATTTTTCTTAATTTTAGTGCAGGGGAAGGCGCTCGTGGACCTATTTCCTGGAACTTTGGGCGTACAAAAATTTAGCTGATCCCCTGGGGTTGCCGCAGCAAACTCAGCCATGGGTACCGAAAGTTTTTTGTACGTCTTGCCTGAGCGGAAAACAACATCACATCGAACCCAGCGCTCACCGGCATTCCATTGCGCTTTGGTGGGAAAAACGGGCACGCTGTTAAATCTGGATGGCAGCTTACGGTTTTCCAAATTCACAAAAGCATTCATGTTTTTTGAGGTGCATGCGCGGGTTGCTTTTAAGCTGCTGGACGCTTTGGCTTTTTCGGGAACACCGAAGTTGGCAGACAAAGTGCCACTCCAATAGGTCTGGGCAGTATGTGGCGCGCTGCAGTCAACGGCTGGTGCACTGGCCGCTTGGTCTTTGGTTCCGCTCGCGGCATAGGTGAAACAACTGCCTACTTCGGCAGCCTGGCTAGCGGGAAGGGTGGTTGAAGTCACGGCAATGCTGGCGATCAGGCCAGCGCAGGCCGCTATAGCTGTGTGCTTGGGGGGAAGGAAAAGCATGAATTTACACTACCTTCCCACCGAATAATTCCCCACAAGGGTGCTCTCCGAAAGGCCAGAACAGCCCTGGTTAGAGCCAGAGCTGTAGTTGTTGGGAGCGGGTTTGTCTGGTGGATGCGTGGGGTGAGTTGCCAGAAAGGGGGTCGACAGTGAAGACTAAGGCCATGCCAGTAGTCAGTATTGTGAGTTTAAAAGGTGGGGTCGGTAAGACAGCGGTGACCCTCGGGTTGGCTGGTGCAGCAACCTCGCGGGGTCTTGCTTCACTCGTCGTGGACCTTGATCCCCAGGGAAATGCAACATCAATTCTACGGACGCACTCCTCAAAAACATCGGTCGCAAATGTGTTGGAGCATCCAACTCGTGCCGAAATCGAGGGAGCATTAACTCCATGTGATTGGGAAATTGGTCCTGGTGAGGTTGACGTGCTCGCAAGTCACCCGAGTGTGATCAGATTTGATTCTTGGACCCACCCCGGTAGCGCTTTCACACCGAAATTAGCCAAAGCACTTAACCAACTAGATGGATACGACCTGGTATTGATTGACTGCCCTCCCTCATTAGGTGCACTCACGCGAGAGGCGCTCGCGGCATCGGACTTGGCATTGATTGTGACTACGCCTTCGTATTTCGGGGCCCAGGGAGTTGAGCGAGCAATCGCTGAAGTGGAAGAGATCCGTAAGGGCGTTAATCCACGTCTGAAACTCGCGGGAATCGTGGTGAACCGGGTTCGGTCAGTCGCTGAAGAGCACCAGTACCGCATGAATGAATTGGGCACCTTGTACGGCAAAGCCGCAATCCTCAAGCCTTTTCTACCGGAGCGGATCGCGGTAACCCAAGCTGAGGGGTTTGGTACACCGGTCAATGAAGTTAAAACTTCTGGCGGCCGAGAAGTCGCCCGAATTTTCGATAAGTATTTATCAACTTTATTGCGAAAGTAGTTCTTTGTCAGTGTTCGCAAGCTTGTGATCAATCAAGTAGGTGACCAAATAGGCGACCGCGGCGGCAACGGCACTGATTTACGGTATGCCAATTCTTAATGTTGACGCAGCCCAACAGGTTGTGTTCCTCAAGCGGTCAATGCGCCCTGGGTTTGCTGGCATCGAGAACGCCGTTGTGTTTGATCCAAAGACCACTCTGTTATTCGGTGACGCGAAAGACTCACTGACGAAAGTTGTGACGTCCCTCAAGGGCCTGTAACAACTAAACGGTCCCGTAAAGCCGGTCTCCAGCATCACCGAGGCCGGGCACGATGTATCCCTTTTCATTAAGTTTCTCGTCGAGTCCGGCAATAACAAGGGATACACTTTCAGTACGGGCGCCATAGGCTTCCTCAAGTCGTGCGAGACCTTCTGGAGCAGCGAGCAAACAAATCGCAGTTACATCTTTTGCACCGCGCTCCAGCAAGATGTCAATCGCTGCAATGAGCGTGCCACCGGTCGCCAACATCGGGTCAAGTACGAAGACCTGGCGATTATGGATGTCGTCGGGTAAACGGTCCGCGTAAATCGATGCGGTTAAAGATTCTTCATCTCGCACGAGTCCAAGGAATCCGACTTCGGCGGTTGGCATTAAGCGGACCATGCCGTTTAACATTCCCAAACCAGCGCGCAGAATCGGAACAACGAGGGGTAATGGCTCGGTCATTTCCTGGCCGACTGTGGGAGATACCGGCGTGGTGATCGGCACCTCACCCACTTCGAGCCCACGCGTGGCTTCATAGGCCAACAGGGTGACTAGTTCCTCTGCGAGGAGGCGAAATGTTGCCGACGAGGTCTCTTCACGGCGTAGCCGGGACATTTTGTGGGCAACGAGCGGGTGATCAACGACAAGTGTGTGCATGCCCTTAAGACTAGCGCAAGGCCCGCCGGCGCTGACCAATATTGGATCGAGGTCGCGCTGCGGGTGGGTAACGTGTAACTATTAAGCCATGGCTACTGAACAGGTACGTCCCGAGGACCTTGATTACAGCGCCATTTTGTGGCGCGAAGATGGGGTGTGGAATTCAACCCCGGTTCCGGCGCAGCACAGCATCGTGCTTGATGACCTACTGGCTGTGTGCAAGCAATACCCCGGTGAAGGCGGAGTGTACGCCGCCATCGGAGTGGGTGAAGAGTTCTTTATTCTGCTCCGGCACGACGCCCAGAAGACCGAGGTGGTGATAAGTGACGGCGCGGCGCTCCTCGACTGGGATCTAGCCGAAGACGCCGCCGACCTCATAGATCTGGACTGGGAAGAGGGAGAACTCGAAGAGTTCGAAGCGGTCGGTGACCTAAACCTGCTCTCGAACTTTGGACTCAAATCGCAGGACCTCTCCATGATCTGCGAAAACCCAGATCTGGAGCCGGATCAGCAGATTTCCGAGATTTTCAAGCGTATTGGCGCTGAATTTGCCTGGCAGAAGATCCGTAATCAGTGAGTAGCACCCTCACCCAGACCCAGCTACATGAAGGTTTTATGCGTCAGGCCATTGAACAGGCCAAAATTGCGGGGAAGCGGGGCGATATTCCCATCGGCGCGGTGATCGTGACCGACCAAGGAGAAGTTATCGCTCGAGCAGGGAATTCACGCGAGCAGCTCAAAGATCCAACAGCCCATGCGGAAATCCTGGCCTTGCGTGCGGCCGGCGCGCAACTCAACGACTGGCGGATCGCGCGCTCAACAATGTATGTAACCCTTGAACCATGCCCCATGTGTGCGGGGGCAATCACCATGGCGCGGGTCCCACGACTCGTGATTGGCGCGTGGAATGATGAGTATGGCGCCGTTGGATCCCGGTGGGATCTAGTGCGCGACCAACGGATGAACCACCAAGTAGAAGTCATTCCCGGCGTACTGGGAAACGAGACCGGGAAGTTGGTCCGGGAATTTTTTAGCGAAAAACGCTAGTCTGTAACCGATGTCAACGACCCAAGGATTTAGTCGTCCCAAAACTCGCCCTGCCCAGCGGCCACTCTGGTTGACCGTACTACTGATTTTTGTTGCCATGCTGGTGCTTTTTGGTGTGGGTTTTGGGATCGCAACCCTATTTAAGGGCTCGGGTGGAGCAGATGTCGCCGATGCCACAGCATCTCCAAGCACTTCAGCATTGGTTGACGGCTGCACCACCGTCATGGTGACGCCCGCTGAAGTATTACCACTCGCATCGCGGGTGACCGTCAACGTCTATAACTCAACTAAACGGGTGGGGATTGCGGGAGAGACGTCCAAGTTCCTTAGTGTGCGGGGGTTCAAGATCGCAAAAGTGGAGAACGATCCACTGGGTGTGGGCGCAGAAGGCGCTGGTGAGATTCGGTTCGGCACAAAAGGCGAGCTAAATGCGCAGCTCATGGCTTATCACTTCCCTGATGCGACCCTGATCAAAGATGATCGTGGTGGCAAGCGTATTGATGTGGTTCTGGGCCAACAGTTCTCGGACCTCGCAGATGACGCCGAGGTAGTTGCCCAACTTGCACAGCCGTCGGCGAGCGCATCCCCAGAAGGCTGCACAATCCCCGAAGCTACCCCCAGCGATGCGGCCAGCGTTTCGGAGTCCCCTAGCGAGAGCTAGAAAGCATGGCGGTGGCGGTGGGATTTGAACCCACGGTGAGGTTGCCCCCACACGCGCTTTCGAGGCGCGCTCCTTTGGCCGCTCGGACACGCCACCGCCGAGAACTGTACAAATGCCCGGTTCGGCGGTTGCGTTCACCCTTGAAGTCTGGTGGAAATGGCTGGATCATCGAGGTTAACATGCTCAAAGAGGGGAACAGGGAGACGTCGTTCCGCTGAAATATGACAGTAGAAGCACGGTGTTGCCATTGCGGGCGAGAGGTCATGGTGGGGATATTCGCGGGAAGCACCTCACGTCAGAATTGATCAGAGTGCAAGTAGGTCCATCTGCAGCTCCCTAGAGGGCGCGAATAATGTCGTCGACTCTGTCCTTCGCGTCGCCGAAAAGCATCGCTGAGTTCTCATTGAAAAACAGTGGATTCTGCACACCGGCATAGCCCGACGCCATGGAGCGCTTGAACACGATCACGTCGCTGCCGTTCCAGACGCGCAGTACCGGCATACCTGCAATCGGGCTTCCGGGATCAGTCTCAGCCGCAGGGTTCACTGTGTCATTCGCGCCGATCACAAGCACGACATCGGTGTCTGCGAAATCGTCGTTGATCTCGTCCATCTCGAGCACGATGTCGTAAGGCACCTTCGCCTCTGCGAGGAGGACATTCATGTGGCCGGGAAGGCGACCGGCGACTGGATGGATGCCGAAGCGCACCGTGGTGCCGTTCTCGCGCAGTTTGCGGGTTAGTTCGGCGACTCCGTATTGCGCCTGAGCAACGGCCATGCCGTAGCCGGGCGTGATGATTACTGATTGCGCATTGCGCAACAACTCTGCCGTCTCGGCCGCGGTCACCTCACGGTGGTCGCCGTAGTCTTTGTCCTCACCTGGCCCAGCTTCGATGCCGAAACCACCGGCAATGACCGAGATGAACGAGCGGTTCATCGCCTTGCACATGATGTAGGACAGGTAAGCGCCCGAGGAGCCCACGAGCGCACCGGTAACGATCAGCAAATCATTGCCGAGAAGGAAGCCTGCGGCTGCCGCGGCCCAGCCGGAGTAGCTATTGAGCATTGACACGACAACGGGCATGTCACCGCCACCGATGGACGCAACCAAGTGCCATCCAAGAGCCAGAGCGACGATGGTTACCACGATCAGCAGCCAAAGTGCCGGGTCGATGACGAACCACCCGGTGAGTGCCAAGAAGACCACGAGTGCGCCGATGTTCAGCACGTTCTTACCAGGCAGCACGAGCGGATTCGACTTCATGCGGCCCGAAAGCTTGCCGTACGCGACGATCGAGCCAGTGAAGGTCACTGCGCCGATAAAGACGCCGACAAAGACCTCAACGCTGTGGATTCCGAGGGTGCCTTCTGCGGTGAGCAGGGCAATTTCTTCTGGACTTCCGCCGCCCTCAACGAGTAAGTAGCCATTCCAGCCCACCAGCACGGCTGCCAAGCCGACGAAGGAGTGCAGGAGTGCGATGAGCTCGGGCATGCCCGTCATCTCGACAACTCGGGCTCGCCACAGACCAATAGCAGCGCCGACGACCATGGCAACACCGAGGAGGATCAGGCCGAGGGATTCGATGTTTCTATCGATAGCCAGAGCGATCGTGGCGACGAGCGCGACTGCCATACCCGCCATCCCATAGGTATTACCCGCCTTGGCGGTCTCATGCTTGGAGAGGCCGGCAAGGGCGAGGATGAAGAGCAGCGCTGCAACCAGGAAGGCTGCCTGTGCGAGGGATTCGATAGTCATGTGCTCAGCTCCGCGAGAACATCGAGAGCATTCGGCGCGTCACGGCAAAGCCGCCGAACACGTTAATGCTGGCCAGTAGGACTGCGACGAAAGCTAGGACCGTGATCACGGTGTTGCTGTGTCCGATCTGAAGAAGTGCGCCAACGACGATGATGCCTGAGATCGCATTGGTAACCGACATCAGCGGCGTATGCAATGCATGATGCACGCTGCCGATTACGTAGTTCCCGATCACGATTGCCAAGACGAAGACAGTGAGGTGCATGCGGAAGGAGGGAGGCGACGCTGCAACCAGAAGCAGCAAGATCGCGGCGCCAATGCCAACGTAAGTGAATCGACGAGCGGAGCTCATGGGCGCCTTGACCGGCGGCTCTTCGGCGGTCACCTGCTCCACTACTGCCTGAGTGGGTGCTGCAGACACCTGCACGGCGGGTGGCGGCCAGGTGATCTCGCCATCGCGGGCGACCGTGATGGCGCGCTGCACGACGTCGTCCCAGTCGATGACGAGTACGCCATCCTTACCGGGAGTCATGAGCTTCATCAGATTGACGAGGTTGGTGCTGAAGAGTTGTGAGGCCTGCGCCGCGAGACGGCCCGGCAGATCGGTGTAGCCAATGATCGTGACTCCATTGGCCGTAACCACGACCTCGCCCTTCACGGTGCCTTCAACGTTGCCACCATTAGCAGCGGCCATATCGACGATCACGCTGCCGCGCTTCATGCTCGCGACCATGTCAGCGGTTATCAGGATCGGAGCCGCGCGCCCAGGAATCAATGCGGTGGTGATGATGATGTCCATTTCCGGGGCCCACGTTGCGTAGAGGGCCGCGGCGCGCGCGTTGTAGTCGTCAGACATCTCCTTGGCGTATCCGGTCGACGAGACTTCGACATCGGCAGCTGCAACTTCCAAGTACTTGCCACCAAGGGACGCCACTTGGTCGGCGACCTCGGGGCGCGGATCAGTGGCATAGACGATCGCGCCCATTCCGCCGGCAGTTCCAATCGCAGCCAGGCCTGCCACGCCCACACCGGCCACGAGCACCTTGGCAGGAGGCACCTTGCCGGCAGCCGTGATCTGCCCGGTGAAGAATCGACCGAAGGCATTCGCGGCCTCGATCACTGCGCGGTAACCCGCGATATTGGCCATCGAGCTGAGCACGTCTAACGACTGGGCGCGCGAGATCCTCGGCACGGCATCCATGGCCAGTGCGGTGATGCGTCGACGCGCCAGATCCGCGACCAGGTCAGGGTTCAGCGCTGGGCTGACCAGGGAGATGACGGTCGAGCCTTCACGGAGACGATCAAGTTGCGCAGCGGACGGCGCATTAATGCCGAAGATGATGTCAGCGGTGGCGGCGTCTCCGATCGAGGCACCCGCGGCAACGTAGGAATCATCGGAGGATGATGATGCGGCGCCGGCGCCTGGCTCGATCACGACGCTGTACCCGAGCTCAATCAGTTTCTCGACGGTAGTAGGCGTGGCTGAAACCCGAGTCTCCCCGGGAAGTGCCTCGTGGAGGACTCCAATGATCACTGAACACTCCCGATAGCAAGCGTTGAGGGCTGCACGGCGCAGCCCTGACGGTTATTACAGACGGTCAATATAGCGGTCATGAGCGTAGTGCACCCGCGGAGTGGAATGGGCAAAACCTGAACACTAAGTATCGCCCATTCGACCGCACAGGAAAACGCCAACCACGCGGAGTGCTCAAAGGCGACACATTTACAAACTAGACAAAGTTCTGGGACAGGGATTAACCGGACAGTGATTAACCAAGTCCCGGATTAACCGAGTCCCGGAACTTATCTATGGCGGAGGATAGGGGATTCGAACCCCTGTGTATGCCCTCTTATAGAGGAGATTGTTTCTTGGTTGAGCGGGCCATTGAGCGTGAAAGTGGGCGTGGCGGTGTGAAAACGGGACGATTCTGTCCCCCAGTTGTCCCCCGGGATTAGTGAAAACTCAACGTGACAAGTCGTGCCGATTCTCAAGGTGTAGACCCGGCGACGAATTTTGCTCCGCTTATTTAGTTGACCTGCTTTTGCCGCGCCTTCAGTTGTCCAAGTTCCCGAGCCGACAGTTTGCGAAGCCAACTAATAGACGCCCAAGTAAACGATTAGTTGACGAAGCCAACACCAGCCGCCGATGTTGACGAACGGAGTGGACGAAGCCGCCAATAGTTGGCGAGGTTAGTTGACAGGAGTTCGCTTAGAAAACTCAGTGGACAGTTGGCAGAGAACACTTAGTGGAACACCCCCAATTCTTTAGTATTCATAAGTCAGAACTCGGGGTGTTCCAAGTAGACAAGGCGGCTAAGGCGGCGTTAGTTGACGAAGGCGCCCAGTTGGCGATGTAGACGGTTGACGAAGTGAACGGTGTTATCGAAGACGGCGATTAGGTAGACAAAGGGAGCGTCGCCTCAAGATGACAGGTTAGGGAAGTGGAGCGGTGACCGGCAGGGAATAGAGCCCCATCAGAAGGCAAATAGAGGGTGATACAGCACCGCAGAGGCGGCAGGTGTGTTTGGGTAGAAGGTGGGCTCACAGAGGCTTACAAGAGGCGGTGGGGACAGGGGGATAATTGAGGAATCGCAAGGGTTTTTTGACCAGTAGCCAGAGGTTGGATTTGGGCAAAAATTTCCCCCGCCAAGTTCTGACCGGAACGGATCGAGGCGGAAAAATTGCCTTTTTTTAGGGCAAACTCTGTTTACTTAGTTTACTTTTTGGAGAGCGCCGTTTTCACTCCCCGTGTGTGAATTGATGGGCGCTCGGAACTGTTGAACTCCAACCGGTGTCTCGTCACCCAAGTTCGGGTTCCTCACCCCCAGACGCCTTACGGCGTTTCGTTTTAACTCCCCGCGTTGATTACCCCCCGCTCCGTGTTTTGTTTCTTTGTCGTTTCCATTTACTGCCTGCTTTTTATTTGCTATCCGAAGAAGTCATTTACTATTTCCAAGTTTCAGCCTCATTTCCAATCCCCGCGTAGCGGCGGGCTGACCCCGTAGGGGGAAGTTCGGAAGTATGCTCTGTCTACTGAGAGAACTCCGCCCCCCCGAAGGGGAACGAAGTATTGAACTCCGCACTTCATCTCGCGATTGAAGTCAACTCGGCATTGTGGGCTGGCTTTGATGTCGGTAGGAGTTGCTACCACCCGACGCTCACGCACCACTCTTCTCAGATTTTTTCTTCGTTTTCGTTTGTTGTTGTATCTGAGTTTCCTGATTTTCAAGCAATCACGCTATCGGGATCTCCGTGAACTCATGCGTTTCACTTGGAGCAGGACCGTTTCCCTCTGTACCCGCTTTCGGGCACGAGGGAAAAACCCATCTGACGGGCGCAGTCCCCAGTGATGAACCTGGGGCCTAGGTTTGTTTTCGGCATCCTCCGCGTATTCCTACACTTCTACCGACTAGGCGGTCTAGTTCTCGCCCGTTTTTTTTCCTTACTCTTTATAAATCGGCACGGCACCGAAAAATCAGCTCTCTTTAACAAGCACCTGCCACCCGACCCGATGGTCTAAAAGTTGTTTAATAGCAACAGGTTTTAGCCTTTATCTCTCTGTAGAACCGTATTTGCACGGTTTTTAGAAGAATGTGATTTAGGTCTCATTTACTCTATTCACGTGTGACGTAGGTCACATTTATTCTCCCAACCGTCTTAAAGTGTGACGTAGGTCACATTGGGAAAACAATTGAGCCCCACCCGTGAACCTATGAGAAGGAGGTAGCCCGCACGGTTAGCTCGTTTACTTGAGCCGACTTGTTCGCCCAGTTCACACACGGGTGTTTAGCGCCCTTAGGTGTCTACCGTTCCCTTACGAGTCATCCCCGGTTTTGCCGTTCCGGCTTCACCGTGACTCGCGCGGACACTTGATTAGCGTTGATGGAGGCACGGCGGCTTTAGCCGGCGGGGATGCCTCCAACAGAGTGGATAGGGAGCGGGAGGTAAACAACACGACAGTTAACTCGCGGGCATTAGTTGGCTAACCTAGGAAACTGGTTCAACAAAAAAAGGGGGGAGGCAATGATGCGAAGGTTTTTGCAGGACTGGCCGTTACCGGGCCTCGTGATTTCGGGTTGGTCATCCATTGTGCTCATAGGCAACTTTTTCGACGATGCTCACCGTCTCGACAAGAACGACACGCAGTTGTTGTTCTTGATATTTGTTACCTGCATTGCGAGCACTTTCTTTTACCGTATGGGCTATCGGTCACAACGGGAGGAGATTGATTACTGGACGAATAGCGCCCTTATTCAGGAACCGGAATTAACCCAAAGACTTTATGCCCAACGTTTCGGTGAAGAAGTGATGAAAACAAGACTGGAGTACGCACTCAGTCGACGACAAGAACGCCCACCAATGTACCCATAGGAGACCATTGGTACAGGCAAGAAGGGTTTCCTCCCGTGAAAACCAAGAAGCAGTCTAGATCGACCCCAAGGTTTTTCTCTCTACAATTTTGAACTGGCAATGACCTCGGAGAGGGTCCCTTGTAAGAAAGCGGCTTCCTCAGCCGACGGGACAGCATTTGGGCTCCACAAGGACACTTCCACAACCCAGCGTCATCGGGGCGGTGTTGATTGCCGTGAAAGTCCGCCAAGTGAGCAGGCGTGGACGTACGTGAACGAAGGACCCGGGACTTCTAGAAAGTATCGTGGACAGAAGCGGTCGATTCATCTTTGGTGAATCACGTCCGCAAAAAGAATTGACCCAGGGGATCAACTCTGGGTCATTTCATTTGGTAGCGAGGACAGTGTGGCGTTTCACGACTTAGTTAACCCCTGTCCCATGACATCGTTAACCCTTAGCCATGTCGAAAAACAGGGTTATCGTGGAGGCAGCCCGGCCCTAGAGACCACCTCCGCCTAAGAACGCTGTCAACCCACCGCCGCGCGTACTCAGATTTAGCGGGTCTGCTCACGATCACCCACGCGTGTGGCTCGCATGGACCCCAGCCGCACAGACCGTGGGTTATTTTGTGGACCCAGACTCAAAGTGAACTAAATAGTTGCAGATGAAATAGCCTGCATGGGACACACGTCTACCGCATTATCGACATCGTCCTGTCGGTCATCCGGCACCTCTTTGACGTACTGAATTTTGCCATCGTCATCAAGTTCGAAAATATCTTCTGCTTCGAACACGCACTGGCCGTAGTGCTGGCACTTGTCCATGTCGATAGAAATCGTGATCATTACTTCTCCTCAACCGTTGATGGGTAGAGATCTTTCGATGGAGTTCGAATTCCACGGAATTCCCAGTCACCACCTTGTGCTGTTGAAATGACTTCTTCGCTTTCTGTCGGTTGGGCGCCCACGTCAGTACGAATCGGAGTTGGGCCCTCAACAATTGTGTTGGTTAAAGTGCCGAGACCTTCAACCTCGACCTGGACAACATCACCTGGATAGACGGTGCGTGAATTTGCAGGTGTACCAGAGAAAATCAGGTCTCCAGGGACGAGCGTGATTGTTCGAGCAATGTCGGCCACGAGGTAGGACATGTCCCATTCCAATTCAGCGGTGGTCGCGTCTTGCTTTACTTCTCCATTGACAATAGTTCGAATGCGTTTATTACGGAAATCCCAATCCGAAACTATCCCTGGCCCAATAGGGGCCAAGGTGTCAGCTCCCTTGACACGCAGCATGGAGCCTGCATCAGTGTCCCGGAAATCATGAAGACCGTAATCGTTGCCGATCGTGTAACCGGCGATGTATTCAGACGCTTCCTGAGGTGAGATATTCCGACAGGTTTTTCCAATGACAATAACAATTTCACCTTCGAAGTTGAGCCATTTGCAGCCCGCGGGACGCACTACGGCAGCGTTGTGTGCATTCACCGCTGTGATGGGTTTGTGGAAATAGGTGGGTGCTGAGGGAAGCTTGGTCATGAACTCCGCGGTGCGTGATGAATAGTTCAGATGCACCGCAATTACCTTTGTCGGCTCACAGGGTGGTAAGTGAATAGCTTCCGAAATTGCCAAGCGGCGGCCATCACCAGCCACTAGCTCATCTCCATCACGGATAACATCGGTCGCGTATCCGTCAAGAAGGACTCTTCGAGTTTCGGTCATTGCGATACCTCCGTCAGGTGCCATCCGCTTTCCGGTCGATCAAACCACACGTGCACTTGACCGGTTCCAATTGAGTTTTCATATTTACCAAAGAGTCGTCCCGGTGCGATTACCTTTTCCTCCCCCAGTGCGCCAATCATCATGAGGTAGTGCGAAAAGCGGGCTTCTGGCTTAACCTTCAGGAACTCGGGCATTGTGTCCAACACCTGTTTGTGGTCACCTTGTTCAAACCAGGCAATGCGTTCACGATCAGCCGCGTACGCCTCGGAGGTGAAAATATGTTTTGGGTCGGCCGACTCGTGATTGCGAAGTTCTCGCAGTGGCCAAAACGTATGCGAGAGAGCTCCTGAGGCGATCAACAAAACCTTACGGTCCGATTTCGCAATAGCCTGGCCGATGGCACGACCGGCGCGAAGGAAATCCTCAGTATCCCCCGTTTGACACACACTGACCGAGATCCATTTTTTATCAGGAAGGCCTTCGCCGAGAAATTTCCACAGGTTGATGGTCGCATAAAAAATCGGGAGATATTGATCTTCGATAGCGGTAATCCACGTACCTTGAGCCTCACCCTCCGCTGCGATTGCTCGGGCAAGCTGCGGATCCCCTTCAAAGTCATAGGGAATTCGACACATCCCACGTGGCAGTTCTTCAGAGGTGAAGAGGCCCGCTCGTCGATCCTGAGCTGTGACGACGAACTCAACCGTGGTCGCCCAGTGGGAATCAAGGACGATTACCGTGTCGTAGTCCAACTGCTCGAAAACTTCTTGGCGCAAAAGGTTAAGGCCGGGCACTAATGAAAAATCTTCACCTTCATTGAGTTCTCGGCGAATTTTCTCTGGCAACATAATGGTCGGAACGTGTGCCAGAAGTCCAGCACCAACAATTTCACCCATGTTTATTCCTTTCACTTTCACTGTTGGTTTCGCTGGTCCACCCGTTTGGTGCATAGACCGTGTTCTTCACATCTGCATAAAAATCAAACGACCAAGTGCCACCCTCACGCCCTACACCCGATTTTTTTGAACCACCGAATGGCGCTGCAAGATCCCGCACAAAGAAGCAGTTAACCCAAATTGTGCCAGCAACCAGATGTTGCGTGAATTCCCTAGCTCGCTCTTTGTCACCGGTCACAACAACTGCAGCAAGACCAAACTCTGTGCCATTGGCTAATTCAAGGGCCTCTGCGTCAGATGAAAAACTTTGCAAAGTTAGAACAGGGCCAAAAATTTCATCAGTCAATATCTCACTGCCAGGTAATGCCTCACTCACCAATGTGGGCGTGAAATAGAGTCCGCCAAGCTCTGTATTGGGAGTGCCACCGAGTAAAATCTTTGCTCCCGATTCACGTGCTCGCTCCACATAACCCTTAATCTTGTCGAATTGTCGCGAGTGAATTTGTGGCCCAATTTGAGTTGACTCTTCCCGAGGATCACCCTGGACAATCAACTTCGCGCGTTCTCGAAATTTGTCAATAAATGTTGCGGCGATATCTTCGTGGACCAAGAGGCGCGTGCCTGCCAAGCAGACTTGCCCGGCGTTATCAAATTGTTCAACGGCAAGTGTCACAGCGAGATCGAGGTCAGCGTCGTCGAAAATAATAGTGGGGCTCTTACCACCGAGTTCGAAGGAACAGGGAGTGAGATTATCCGCCGCAGCTTTGGCCACCAACTTCGCAGTCGGCACTGAGCCGGTGAACGAAATTCGTGAAATTCCGGGGTGCCCAACTAGTGCATGCCCCGCTTCTGCTCCGAATCCATGGACAACGTTGAATACCCCGTCCGGCAGACCTGCAGCTTGGGTCAACTCTGCAAAATAGTTCGCTGTGAGGGGGCTCCATTCTGCGGGTTTCAACACCACAGTGTCACCAGCGGCAAGTGCAGGAGCAATTTTCCAGGTCGCCAACATCAGTGGCGCATTCCACGGAGTAATGAGTGCGGCAACACCCGATGGATCCCACGAGACCGCGTTGATATGACCCCGCGTTTCAATGATGGGGTGGTGAAGTTCATTGATTGCCCAATCGGCGAAGAACCGAAGATTGTGGGCGACTCGGGGCATAACCCCTCTTCTGTGTGAACGTAGGAGTGCTCCGTTATCTCGGGTTTCGAGCTGAGCGAGCTCCTCGTTGTTCTCCTCCACGAGATCGGCAATTCTATGCAAAATGGCGCCACGTTCTTGCGCGCTTGTGCTCGACCAGAGGAGAAATGCGTTACGTGCAGCGGTGACGGCTTGGTCCACCTCAGAAGCACCACCGCGACTGACATTCGCCAAATGTGCACCGTCAATCGGAGAGTGATCCTCGAAGGTCTCAGGAGAGTCGACCCACATGCCATTGATCCAATGTCGGGTCTCTACGAGGACCCCGGATATTTCAATATGGCTCACGACGACATCCTTAACTTCAGTAATCAAATCGTTTGGATCCTAACGGTATTGTGGCAGCACCGCTAGCCCTACGTCAGATATGGTTTCCCAATGATTCAAGACCGAAGGCCACGAGTGGCAATTGTTGGTCGCTTCAGCGAATCGGCCAGTGCAATCCGGTACCGGGCGGTGCTCTCCGCAAGGGAACTGCTCGAACTCGTGTGGGCGGCCGGCGGCGAGCCGATTCAGTACCTGCCGACAGGTACAAGGGATTGGCAGGTGGAATTGAGTGAAATTGATGCCGTCATCCTGCCAGGCGGCGGCGATCTAGACCCTGCCCTTTACGGGGGCACGCTTGGTCCGGAAATCTACGATGTGAACAACCTTCAGGACGCCGAAGATTTGGAACTCGCCCGGAGAGCATTAGAGGCGGAGCTTCCGGTACTTGGTATTTGCCGTGGAATGCATGTCCTCAACGTGTTGCGAGGCGGCACCCTCACCGAGCACATGGATGAACCGCATCGACATGTTCTCCAATCAATTCAGGTACCCGTTGAAGCTGGATTGGGTCTGAGCGGGGTGGTGGAGATCTCCTGCTATCACCACCAATCGATCAAGGAACCGGGATCAGGGGTTGAAATAACCGCAGTGGCCGGTGACGGAACCTTCGAGGCTGTCTCACTTCGCTCAGGTGGATGGTGCAAAGGCGTCCAGTGGCACCCCGAGGATACGTGGCGAACGGATCCAAGACAGTTGCTGTTGATGCAAACTTTCATTCATCAATCGAGCGGTTGAGACAACACTCAGATTCATCGATCCTTGGGTTCCGGGGTTACAGCCAAGCAGATGCTGCGTAACATGTCAGCTGCCTCACCGCGCTGCTTCTTGGGGATCTGCGAAACGACGTTTTTTTCTTCCGCATTAAATTTCGGAAACAATTTTTTCATTAAACGTCGACCCCTAGGTGTCAGCCGCACCATGACAAGTCGACCGTCAGTGGTTGATTTCTCTCTCGTGAGGAGATCGCGACCCTCGAGAGTGGTCATAACCCCAGAAAGGGTTGCCTTGCTAAATCCCCCCTCGGCCGCAATGGTACGGGTCTCAATGGGCTCCCAGATCCAAACAACCCATAGGACAACAAAGGCGGTCCATGTCAAGTCGTGGGGTGCTAAAACCGTTCGTTCCATATGATTACGCACTGCATTTGCCGCACGGAAAAGATTGGATGCAACGGCCATAGCTTCGAAGTCGAGAACGAGTCCATCAAGTTTTTGCGCGACGGCCGACTCGGTCTCCGTAAGCGTGAATTCCCCAGCCACAATTAATCCTTGCTTTCTCGGTACTCAATCGCGAGTTGCCCACGTCCGGTTGGCGCAGATCCAGCCCCATTATCCCCTATTTTGACATTCTGCTTGACCATAGCCGAATCCAAGAGGCAGTATTGTGAGATAGTTTGTACCCAAACGATTTTATTGCCAGTTAAGGGGATTTAATGCGAGCATCTGAGGACGTACATCTTTCGGATTTGGATCTGTTTGAGGCAGGGCCACCCTGGGCATCATTTGACGCCCTCCGTGAACAAGATCCGATTCATTGGGATGAGGAGTTCGACGGAGGTAAAGGTTTCTGGTCGGTAACCCGCTACACAGACATCGTGAATGTCCTTCGAGACACTGAAACGTTTTCGTCTGAAACTGGGACCGCGAATCTTGAGGAACTTGATCAAGAACAAATGGCGATTCGTCGGTCAATGTTGGAGACAGATGGAAAGCGTCATAGAACCCTGCGGAAACTCATGCAGCCAGAGTTCACGCCAAAGGCAGTCGCAGGTTATGAGACTTTTCTGCGAGGCCTAACGGCGACGACTCTTGACGCAGCCTTTGCCAAGGGATCCTTTGACTTTGTTGCAGATGTCAGTGCAGATTTTCCGATTCGAGTTCTGGCTCGCATGCTTGACGTCCCTGATGAGGACACCCCGAAGCTCATCGAATGGGGAAATCGGATGGTAGGTAACACCGACCCAGAGCACGCCGATGTTCTTGCAAGTAGTCCAGAAAGTGAGCAATTTCGCAACCTGCCTTTCAGATCCCCCGCTGCTCAGGAAGTGTTTGATTACGGCTTTGCCCTTGCACACGAACGGCGAGGAAAGGATGGCAAAGATCTGGTCTCCACACTGGTGAACTCCACCCCCATTGATGGTATTCCCATTGATGACCGGGATTTCCGCAACTATTTTCTTCTCCTCGTGGTGGCCGGTAATGAGACCACTCGCCATACCATTAGTCACACAATGAATGCGCTCATGGACAACCCTGAACAATTGCGCAGGCTTCAGGAGAATCCGGAATTAATCCCGTGGGCGGTTGAGGAGTTTCTCAGGTATGCGAGTCCTGTTTATCACTTTAGACGAACTGCGACCAGGGATGTTGAACTCCACGACAAAAAAATAGCACCGGGTGACAAGGTCGTGACTTGGTTCGCTTCAGGCAACCGCGATTCAAGGGTGTTTGATAACCCATACGAGTTTAATGTTTCACGTAACCCAAATGAACACATGACTTTTGGCCGAGGTGGCCCACACATGTGTTTAGGTAACGCACTTGCTCGATTAGAAATCAAAGTGATGTTTGAGGATCTTGTTCACCGGATTGATTCGATGGAGCACACAGGACCAGTACGGCGTTTGCGTTCCAATTTCGTCAATGGGATCAAGGAATTTCCAGTGAAAGTTAAGTTGCGCTAGCGAAGTTATCAATGAAGTAGTCGACAAGATCAAATGCTCGCTGCGTGGAAATTGCATCGAGTGCGGTTGTGTGTTCAATCAGAATTTCAGGATCTTGACCATCCTCTTCAACTTGCGCCCTCCCACCCAATTCAAGCCAGGTAATGAGTGTTGTTCCGACAACCTCAGGATGAAATTGGAGGGCAAGGTTTTTACGGAGCGCAAACGCTTGGGGTGCACAGGAGTTCCGTGCCAATTCCTGTGCCCCTGCAGGAGTCTTCCAGTTGTCGTAATGAAATTGAAACCATTGACCCGTAAGTTCTGGAATCTCAGACCAGACGGTTGACCAACCTATTTCGGGGCGGGAAGATCGGGAAACAGTGCCCCCATGCGCGCGCGCAAGCAGTTGACCTCCGAAGCAAATCCCGAGGACGGGAATTCCTGCGGTATCTGCATCCTGCAGCCACTGCATTTCGGGGAGAAGCCATTGTCCGATTGAATCGTCATCCCATGCGCCCCATGGAGCTCCCATTGTGACGATGACATCAAAATCTTGTGGCTGTGGATAAGTGAATTCGACATTTGGGGAATCAAAGGACTCGGGCGGTACCACAATCTGTTCAACTACTTCATAGCCGCGTTGTCTAAATCGCTCCCCGACTGGCCCTGGAGGGCTTGCGTGGTCATGCTCAATAAAAAGTGCGCGCATTTGACTCCCTAGATCGGAAACTTTGAAGTATGGTGATCCCGTAGATCGTTGGTGCCCTAACGATCTCACATGATCACCAAAAGATACTGCAATTGCACACAGCCGCAACGCCAAGGAGCTTTCATGGAACACGATCTCTCTGAAATTCGAATTCGCCTGCAAGATCTGGGTATCGATATCTTGCGGCTGGTCTACGCCGACGTATTGGGAATAACTCGCTCGAAGGACCTCATGGTTTCCCAACTCGAGAAGTCTGCTCACAGCGGGCCAGCGTTTTGTCAGGGTGTGTGGGTCACTACGACTCACGGCGATGTTCTCGATGGCCACGGCAGCATTGCTGATGGACTACCGGATTTTGTTACCAAGCTCATACCCGAAACGATTCGCCCTGTTCCGTGGGAGCCGGGGTTGGCCATCGCAGTCGTTGACGCTTTTGAGCCAAGTGGTCAAGCAAGCCCGGTGGCACCTCGTTCGATTCTCAAGGGAGTCTTGGAAGGTTTTCAAGAACTGAATTTAGTACCGATTGTTGGACCCGAACTCGAGTTCTACCTAGCCAAGCGAACCACAGATGGGTGGGAGCGGATAATCAATAAGACCGGCCGGCCGTACACCACCGGTTCCCAGGTCGACCCTGATGGGACCTTCCTTCACATGATGCGCATGGTTGATCAACTCAACATTGGCGCATTCGCCGGGAACCATGAGTTCTCCCCATCGCAATACGAAATAAATTTGTGGCATGACGAGGCCATCTCGGCGGCGGACCGAACATTTTTGTTCAAGTCGGCCATTCAAGACATCGCATCTCAGCGAGGCGCCCTTGCAACCTTTATGGGCAAGCCTTGGAATGACGAAGGGGGTAGTGGGTTCCACCTGCACTTTTCTGTCACAGATCCCTCCGGAAAGAATCAGATGCACAACGGTGGCCCAGATCTCAGTGAAATCGCAAAGCAAATGATTGCTGGAGTCATTGCTCACGCAGATGCGATCTCTGCATTGAGCAATCCAACGGTCAATGCATTTAAGCGACTAGGACCTGACACCTTGGCGCCCTACCGGGCTAACTGGGGCTGGGATAACCGCAGCACCATGATTCGCATCCCACCAGAGCGCGGTAGTGGAACGCGGATCGAATTGCGAATCGGAGACGGTGCAGCAAATCCGTACGTGGTCATTGCGGCTGTCTTGGCGGCTGCGCTGGATGGCATCAAGAACAAAATGGTCCCGCCTGCACCCGTGGATGGTTGGTCCTATGAAGACGAATCAGCAGGGATTCTTCCCATGACCCTTGGCGCAGCGCTTGACGCGTTGGAAGCAGATTCAACACTTCGTAGCTACTTGGGCGCGACTTTCATTGAGACATTCATGACCCTTAAGCGAGACGAAGTAGAGCGCTACCTCGCTTCGGTCAAGAGCCAAGACACGCGTGATGTCACGGACTGGGAACTTGAGGAATACATCGAGGACTACTAGCCATCAGTTCTCGCGATCGATCCAGGCGTGTAAAGATCAAAACTAAACAGCGCTTGAGCGATCCTCGACCAGTCTGCCGCCGTTAAACGTTACCCCCACCTCGCGATAGTAGCCGCTGATGACTTCGTCGACAGGAAGCAGCGTGGCCGGTTCATCCCACGGCGAATCGTGCAGGTCAAGGGTGGCCTTCGCCTTCCACGGTTGTCCTAGGTCTGCATCAATGCCTCCCATTGTGACCAACTGCCACAGTGATTGAGATTGTTCATTGGGATCCAGTGAAGGCATAACTCTGTGGTGCAGCATGGGGTGAGCATTCACGAACCCGTTGGTGTCACTTGGTTCGGTGAGGGTCCACCGCCCAGTGGCAAGTCGATGGTCGTATGCGGCAAGACTTGCTCCCAATGTGGCACCCGCTTCTACCCGTGGTGCAGCTTTCCCGTGGTTCATGACCCGTGTCATGTGAATGCTGCCTAACTTCTTGGGATAGCCCTGAAAAATTCCTCGGCCAATTGCGAAATCGGTGGTCACCCAAATAAGTGCACACCGGCTATAAGTTATGCCTTTAAATGCGCACCGAATTACGGCAAAGGCCTCAAGATACTGGCTGCGGGCAGGGTCTAAGAGCTCAGTTCCACCCGTGCTGCATGACTGCCAATCTGCCCAAATAAAGGCCACGGCGCCGGGGTCTTCGGGTGCGAGGTCCAACTCAGGTGGCAGGAGGGCGCGCACGTTTGCCGGGTCCGTTCGATACTCCACGGTCAGCAGAGTCCCCGAGTAGAACCACGGCATGTTCGGTACGAGTGCGGAGCGCCCAGACGGACTAAATGGCGGCAGAAATCCAGACATGGAAAGAGTTTAGGGCACGAACGGTAATCGTTTGCGCCCGAATGGTCACAATTTCCCTTTATTTACAAGAATTTTCCAAATGTGCTTGACCGCGCACCAACAAAGGAGAAATCTTGGCAACGCGATAGGGCGCAATCGGCGCCCAAATCAGTGAGGAGAGATATGTCAAACCTTCAACCCGCACCACCAGAGACTGAGGGAACATCCCTTGGCCGTGCCCGATTGGGCGTTTTCGGCATTGTCTTCTTCGTGGTAGCCGCAGCAGCACCACTGGTAGGAATGACGGGAGCCGTTCCAGTTGCGATCGTTCTCGGTAATGGCGCCGCAGTTCCTGGTACTTATCTCTTAGTCGGAATTATTCTTTTGTTGTTCAGTGTGGGTTACGCGACTATGAGTCACCACGTGACAAACACGGGCGCATTCTTCGCATTCATTGGTCGCGGACTAGGTGTTGCAGTCGGTGTGGGTTCTGCCTTCGTTTCTTTGGTTGCGTATCTGGCGATCCAGTTGGCCATCTTCGGTTTCTTCGGAGTTGTCATGGCGGGTGAAATGGCAGCACGATTTGGACTTGAGGCGGAATGGTGGATTTGGGTTCTCATTGCCTGGGCACTTGTTTTTGTACTTTCCTGGTTCAGCGTTGATATCGGAGCGAAGTTGCTGGGCATTCTGCTGATCTTGGAATTACTATCCCTCGCAATAGTCGGACTAGCAGTCCTCTTCTCGGGCGGTGGACCCGAAGGTATGCAACTGGGAGATTCCTTCCTGCCCTCAGCCATCTTCGCGGGTGCACCAGGCATTGCTTTCGCCTTCGCCTTCGCGTCATTCATTGGGTTTGAGGCAACAGCAATTTATGGCGAAGAAGCAAAAAACCCCAAGCGCACCGTTCCCAGGGCCACCTACCTTGCAATACTCGTGATAACAATTCTATTCGCCGTGGTCAGTTGGGCCATGGTTAGTGGGATTGGTAGCTCAGTGATTATCGAGGAAACAGTTGGCATTACCGGTGAACTAGCTGACCCAGCAGCGCTTCTTTGGGCCGTTACTGATCAGTACGTGGGTTCATGGCTGACTGAGATCATGAAGGTATTGGTTCTCACAAGTCTGTTCGCAGGATTGCTAGCATTCCAAAACTCGGCAGGGCGCTACTTCTTCTCTATGGGCCGAGCCGGAGTTTTACCGAAGGCTTTGGATCGAGTGAACAAGTACCGTGCACCTTCTGCAGGTTCAATTGCCACAACAGTGATCACCGGAATTGTCATTGTTTGGTTCGCTATTCAAGGCCTCGATCCATTTGCAAACCTCTTCTCATGGTTCAGTGCACTTGCAGTGGTGGCGATCGTGCTAGTTGAAATGCTGGTGTGTGTGGCGATCATCGCCTACTTCCGAAAGACGAAGGAAGATACGCGGCCCTGGAACACAATGATCGCACCGATTCTGGCACTCATTGGGCTGGTCGCAGGTGAATACCTACTGATTGCGAAATTTGCACTCTTAGCAGGTACGGCAGCTGATGGCAGCGATCCAACGGTTGATTCATTTGCACTCAATACGACCGGTTGGATTCTTGTTCTACTTCCGTTCGCCATCCTGATTCTAGGCGCAGTGTGGGGCAAGGCCCGAGTTTCCAAAGAAAACGAAGATCTGATCAAGGATCTCGTTAGTTAGCAAGTCATGTTTGAGTGGGCCGCAGTGTGAGCTGCGGCCCACTTTCATGTGCTTGCCGACAATGAATTAGAGGGACTATTCGAGATCAATGTACTTTTCACGCCTCATCCCATAGGCCTTTTTTTGCTAATTTAAAAGCCTAAGAAGTAGAAAAGGTGCAGTCATGGAACGCAGAGCACCCGTTGAGCAACTAAGCCTCGAGTCAATGAATCGCATGATAGATGTCGGCCTTGATCTACATTACGAGGGCGGAAGCCCCGGCAACCATCGCCGATTGAACATCCAAGACCGAGACGGAATCAAACAACTTGCTAGGCCTGCTACTCGCGGGAAGCGAGCCGCAGTGCGCGCTGCTGGGGACCTGACAGGGCGGTACCCATGTTGTTTAGCAGCTTGTTCGCCGCAGTAGGCGACAGCCCTATCAGCACACGCACCGGGACCGCCCTGACCGCAGCCTTGGGGATGGCCCGCAAAGCATCCGCGCTCAACGCAACCAGTGACACCACCGGCAATTCCTGGACCTGCGCAGCACTGATCGCCGCACCCTGCTGCGCGCTGAAAGCACGCAGCACCGGACGCTTTAGGCCTTGCAGTGCACTGGGCGTCAACTCCGCGATTGCCTGGGCCGAGATGGCCCGCACCTGATCCGGACTCAACTGCGCCGTCTGAACCGCAGTGAACCCCGAGAACGCCGCAGGAGCCAAAGCCGCAATCTGAGCCGGTGAGATCACCGCGACAACCGACCCCGTCAAAGCCGACACATCCGACGCGGAGAACAACGCCAACTGCTCAGGCGTCAAAGAACCGGCATCTGGAACCACCACAGCCGCCCCCGACGAAACTTCGTGCAGTCGTCTTCTCATCGAATCCCGATTAACTGCATTCTGAAATGCCCTCAAATTTCCACAGTTCACGTGGTCCCCGTAGCCAACTTGCCAGCTCTTGTTTGCTTCTTGCCTTTGGTCGTCGTTCGCCCCCAAATGGGCTCCTTCATCCCGCTCTCCTTTGTGGTCATCCCCACCGTCGGGCGTTGCCCTAGGTGTGCCCACTTCGGAACGCTCATCTTCAAATGTCACTTGGTCTCTCTACACTTCAAATGAGTCAACAATGATTCCTGGGTCATCAAATAGTCCACTTGGAATACCACTCTCAAAACAGCGGAACCAATGACCGTAGAACCCCCGACACGGCTAGCGCCGATAGGCGCGACGGCGGAGTTGGCGGGGATTCTGAGGGAGTGAGAAAAAGTCAACTTCAACCGAATTAGAGGAGTACACAATGTCAACAGAGGAAGAGTTAGCGAAGAGAGCCAGGCTGACGAAGCTCGCAAATAGCCACGGGTATTCGGATCTAGAGAGCCTTTATACGGCGATGGATTATGAGAAGAACGCCGCGTTGGCAAGAATCAAATTAGGGCTTATCCCAAACGGACGGGCAAGACCCGCCACCAAAACAACACCCTAAATTCACAATGGAACTTGAAATTGAAACCTAAGAAATGACCATAGAAACCAGTCCACCTAGCCGGCATAGCTAACTAAGAAAACTAACCTCAAATGAGACACTAGACAACCCACATCAACCCAGAAAGAACACTAAGACCACTCTGTCAACTAGCCAACACCCCACTCAAAACACATAAAATTACGCAAACTTAAGCAAACTAATGCCAACTTAGGCAAACCAACACAAACAACACTTCAAAACACACAATCCAGGGGATTGTCAGCCGCAGTAAAGGGTGGTTTTACGCTCAAATAGCGGGTGAGGGGGTCCCCCCGAGGTCACCCCTCGGTTGACACTACTAATTGGCTACAAATGGGCCCAAAATAGGGCAAAAGCGATTGATAGCTAATGACAAGTCAAGCTGCCTACTGGCTGAAATCTAAGCCTTCTAAGGCTACCCGGGGCTAGGGTATAGTAAGGCAGTGAGAGACCTTTCTGAAGTAGACGCTGGGGGGCTGGGCTACCCAGCTGACTGGCGAACACTGCTCACTCTCAGCGCTGAAGAAGCCGCCGCCCTCATAGGGGTCAGCCGAGACCACCTCCTCTGGCTCGCAAGACAAGGCCGAATCGCCAGCCTCAAACCAGGACGGGCCGTCAGGTTCACCCCCACCGCCGTGGAGCTATTTGTTGCCGCAGCTCAAGCCCGCCGCCACCCACCAGCGCCCGCCCCCAGAGTCAAACGGGGCCGCGGTCATAATCCCGAAGCGACACCCCCACGAAGAAAAATGGCCAGTTAGATTTCCGGTAATTCGCCCGTCATCATTGCCGCGAGCCTGGACTCCGACTCATCAAATAAATGCGAGTAACGGTCACCAGTAGTTGCGACACTTTCGTGCCCGAGGCGCCGTGAAACCTCAAGCAGAGACGCGCCGCCAGCCACCAAAATAGAAACGTGTGTATGGCGTAAGTCATGAGGTTTCGGCCGTCGGGGAAACAGCACCGTGTCTAAATCTCGGCAGATTTGGTTACGCCAGACAGCCCCATAAAAAGGACGCCATCTAATAATGTCGCCATCCGGTTTCGTGAACAAGAAAACATCGCCAGCCCGCCCCTTCAATGACTTCTTAAGTAAGGCGGCAGTGTCCGGGTCAAGGGGAACCGTGCGCCGCCCACGCTCCGTTTTAGGGGGTCCTAATACATAGACGCCAGTGGCAGCGCCGCCCGTATCTTTCCAAGCCCGCCTGACCCGAATAGTGCCTGCCTTTGCGTTGAAATCCGATACCCATAATGCGGTCGCCTCCGACCACCGGAGACCCGAGGCTAATAGAAAAAGCAGTAGCAGCCGGTAGTGAGTGGGGCAAGCTTGAATCACCGCTTCCCTCTGACTGGGGTTTAGGAAAGTAGCCACATCTTCGGGGTAAGTTTTCTCGCTGGGCCCAAGCCCGACACACGGATTCCTGGGAGCCGTGCCAGCCTGAACTGCTTCTTTCCACGCGCTGCTCGCTACGGAGTGAACGTTCCGGATCGTCTTAGGCGAAAGCCCACGGCCTCGCAGCTCCAGAACCCAGTCACTCACCGTTTCAGCGGTTACTTCTTGCCACGGTGTAGCCCCGAAAGTCGTTCCTAAAATGTAACGCCGTGTCATCTCTCCATAAGTTCTCCGTGTACCCTCGTTTGCTCGAACACGGCGGGCCGCTGCCGCTGCCACGAATAGACTTGTTGCTACCGATTGCTCACCCTCAATCACCGGTAGCGCCGGCGGTATAAATGTTCCGATCCAACCGTAACCGCTGGTCCAGCCGTGCGGGGTGTGATTTCCGGAAGCTTCAACGTGTAACCGAAACTCTTCAGCTTTCTCTCGAGTAGGAAAAGTTTCAAAGTGCTTGTCTTTGCCTTCACGCCAGATGACCCGCCACCTTGCGGGTGTTGATTCGCTTCGTTTACGCTCTTCGATGGACGCCATTTGTCCCCCAGTGTAGGGCCAAAATTGGGGGATCGGGACGGGCATTTGTCCCCCAAAAGCGAACTGGGGGACAAGCACCGTGTCATTTCCCTCACGGATCACAGCGGAGGATAGGGGATTCGAACCCCTGAGGGCGTTAACCCAACCCGCTTTCCAAGCGAGCGCCATAGGCCACTAGGCGAATCCTCCGTGGGGGAGATTACCTACAGCCACTTTGTGAGTGGACAGTGCCTAGCGCGTACCCTGTTCCCTGACCCCTCGCGTGGTGTCATCTCGCTGAATCCCCCAGGGCCGGAAGGCAGCAAGGGCAGGTGGGCGCTGATAGGTGCGCGGGGGGTCCCTTTTTACGTACTGCAAAGAGCCAATCCGGGGCTAACACCGTGGTTCCACGGTTTTTGTTCAGCACTAGTGCCCTTAGAATGCGCTGTTGACAAATATTTTGTCTTGACATGTGGGAAGGAAATCTTGTGAAATTTAGTGCACCCAAGTCGGCCGCAGTTGTGGCGCTTGCGACAGTGCTCGCCGTGGGAGTTTCGGCTCTGCCGGGGCAGGCCGCGCAATCGGACAAGATTGTCATAGCTCTGGAAGCGCCACTAACTGGCAGCCAGAGCAACAATGGTCGGGATCAGTTGCGTGGGGCGCAACTTGCGGCCAAGCAGATTAATGCCAAAGGTGGCGTGCTTGGCAAGAAAATCAAGATTGTCGGTGTTGACGACAAAGCCGATCCAAAGTTGGCAAAGACTGCGGTTAAGAAAGCAGCCAAGGCTGGTGCTATCGCCGTTGTTGGTCCCTACAACTCCAGTGTTGGAATTGTGAACCTTCCGTTGTACTACAAGGAAGAAATTTTTCCGGCGCGCATGACTTCCTCGAATGAGACCGAGGGATTGGGAGTTACAACCCAGCCGATGAACACGCAAATTGCTCCGGCTGAGATCGCCTTCATCAGTGCCACGGGTGTCAAGTCAGTAGCAATGCTGGTAGATACCTCGGACTACACCCAGAGCATCGCTGATCAAACTTCAGACGGGTTATTGGAAAAGGGCATTGAGGTTATACAGATTCCGATTACCGAGGGCAGTACCGACTTCAATGCCCAGATTTCTAGTGCCCTGGCCACCAACCCTGACATGATCTACTCGAGTACCTATTACCCTGAAGGAAGCCTCATTGCCCAGCAATTGTTGGCAAGCGCCGCTTCTACCCCATGTTTCATGGGGTTAGCAAATGTTGATCCAGCATTTGTCACCGAAGCGGGCCTTGCGGCTGCGCAGCATTGCACATTCAGCGGTGTCCCCGCCGCTCCACAGTTGCCATCTGCCAAGGCCTACACCAAGGCATATGTCAAAGAGTTCAAAAAGAAGCCAGGTGTGTGGGGCGCCTTCACCTACGACGCGGTCAATGTGCTCGCTGCGGCAATAAAGAAGTCGGGGGGCACTGACTTCAGAGAATTGAAGAGGGCTGCGTTCCAAACCAAGAACTTCAAGGGTGCAACGGGAACAATTACGTACAAGAAACTCATGGGAACCAAGCTCAATTCGGGTACGAGGACTGAGGTCCCGGTTGAAATCCTGGTTGTTAATGACAAAGGTAGCTATGTAATTGCAAAGTAATAGTTGGATAACCTGAGTAGAGGATTCATTAGATTCTGCCCGACTTTCCTTTCAAGGAAAGTCGGGCAGAACTATTTAGGGGGCAACGGCTAGAGTGACCAAGTGGCGAAAAAGAGCGATACACCAGTCCCCAAGGGTCCCCAGCTGGCTCTCTATCGCACCTACCGCCCCCAAACACTGAGCGAGGTCGTCGGCCAGGATCACGTCACAACTCCACTGCACAGAGCATTAGAAAACAACCGAATGCATCACGCCTACCTGCTTTCTGGTCCCCGAGGCTGCGGCAAAACTTCGACGGCACGCATTCTTGCCCGCTCCCTGAATTGTGAACAAGGACCAACCCCTGATCCATGCGGCGTGTGCGAAAGTTGCATTGATTTGTCCGCGATGGGTTCAGGCTCAATCGACGTGATTGAACTCGACGCCGCCAGCCACGGTGGGGTGGACGACACCCGTGATCTGCGCGAGCGTGCCATGTTTGGTCCGGCAAAATCGCGCTACAAGGTGTACATAATCGACGAAGCCCACATGATTTCGACACAAGGCTTCAACGCATTACTGAAATTAGTTGAAGAGCCACCCGAACATGTTCGTTTTATATTTGCGACGACCGAAGCGGACAAAGTTCTACCAACGATTCGCTCACGGACCCACAACTACGGTTTCCGGTTAGTGTCGGTGAAGATTTTGCAAGAGCATTTGGTCATGGTGTGTGCAAGTGAAGGAATCCCCGCTGATCCCGCGGCGCTCGCCCTGATTGCCCGCGCTGGTACCGGGAGTGTGCGTGATTCGCTATCAATTTTGGGTCAAGTTATTTCTGGTTGTGGGCCCGAGGGCGTTACTTATCAGGAAGCGGTCCTGCAGTTAGGCGTGACAGATTCAGCATTGCTTGATGAAACCGTAAATGCGCTAATTGATCGCGATGGTGCCGCATTGTTTACCGCCGTTGACCGAGTCATTGAATCGGGTAACGAACCCAGACGTTTTGTCACCGACCTACTTGAACGAGTTCGCGACCTGATTGTTTTGCAGAGAATCCCGGGAGCCGCCGAGAGTGGCTTGATTCACGCGCCAGAGGAAGTGATCGCCACGGAAGTCGATCAGGCGTCCCGCATTGGTCCCGCCGAACTGGCGCGCGCAGGTGACCTGGTTAACCGGGCATTGGGTGAGATCAAGGGGGCAACCGCTCCCCGGCTTCAACTTGAGCTGCTCATGGCGAAGTTGCTTCTTCCGACAACCGATGATTCAACCGATGGCCTTCGCGCTCGCCTGGAGCTGCTAGAGCGCTCTGGGGTGGTGAATCACGTACCGGCCAGCGCACAGGCCAAACCCGTTGCCACCGAACCTGCTCCACCGCCCGCCAAGCCGGTCGCTCCACCGCCCGCCAAGCCGGTCGCTCCACCGCCCGCCAAGCCGGTCGCTCCAGTCCCGCCTGTGCCAGCCCCGCCTGTGCCAGCCCCGCCCAAGAAGCCGGCAAAGCCAGCCGCAGAGGAACCAGTCGAGGACACTCCTAAGCCGGTAGCAACCCAAGCCCTGGTCCCTAATCTGGGGAACACCACTGTTGCTTCATTTATATCAATGTGGCCGGCAGTCATGGACGCGTTGCTGAAGTATTCACGTGTGGCCTGGATGGGGTTCACAGAGTCAACGCCGTTGTCTTTTGAGAACGGTGTACTTGCAGTGGGAGTTATGGACTCAGGCCGATACAACAACGTGAAATCTGGCGGACACGACGAGCGCTTACGCCAGGCAATCTTTGATGTGCTGGAAATCGATACGAAGATTGATGTCGTTTTGGGGGCAAAAGGTGTCGTTGGTGGCGCTACCGTTCCTCCCGTGCCGGAGGAAGAGGACGCCCCCAGCATGGATGATTCCGCATCAAGTGAAGTAACGGGTGCGGACCTGATTTCTAAGGAACTTGGCGGAGTCTCCATCGGTGAGATCGAGAACGGTTAATACTTAATGTATGAAGGAATCGTTCAAGACCTGATTGACGAACTAGGGCGCCTGCCCGGTGTTGGTCCCAAAAGCGCACAGCGCATTGCGTTTCACATCCTCGGCGAGGACGTGGAGGACGTAAAACGACTAGCTGAAGTACTCCTTGAGGTAAAAGAAAAAGTGCAGTTCTGTGAGACTTGCGGGAATGTTGCCCAGAATCCGCAGTGTCGAATTTGTCTTGACCCTAAACGCGATCCGAGTGTGCTCTGCGTCGTGGAGGAACCCAAAGATGTTGTAGCAATTGAGAAGACCCGAGAGTTCCGTGGCGGGTACCACATTCTGGGTGGCTCAATTAATCCAATTGATGGAGTTGGCCCGGATGATCTGCGAATCCGCGAGCTCATGCTGCGCCTAGCCGATGGCAGCGTCACCGAGGTGATCCTGGCCACGGACCCCAACCTTGAGGGCGAAGCCACGGCGACCTATCTTTCACGTCTGTTGGTTCCCTTGGGTTTAACCGTCTCGCGGCTGGCCAGTGGACTACCTGTTGGCGGGGATCTGGAATATGCCGATGAAATAACTTTGGGCCGCGCATTCGCTGGGCGGCGCCAAGTCGGGTCTTAGTTTTCGCCCCGTGGGGTCCAGCGGAAAAATAGTGTGGCAAGGAAAGCCCCGAGAACAATCCACACGACCAGAACGATTGCGGTCATGCCGAGCTCCCATGAACCGTTGACTTCCATGGCCGCGGCGGACTCGGGGAGAAATACACTGCGCATTCCTTGGGCGAGCCACTTCAGGGGAAATAATGATGCGAAGCTCTGCATCCACTGTGGGAGGTCAGTGAACACAAAAAACACACCTGATGTGAATTGCAATACGAGCACTACGGGGGAAACCAATGCGGCCGCACCACGCCCTTGCTTGGGCACGACGGAGTATGCAATTCCGAGTAGGGTAAATGCGATCAGGCCAAGGATGCTGATCCAGATAAAGGTGAAGATCGCGAATGACGTTGTAGGAATGTCGATATCAAAAAAGAGAACGCCAACGGCGATCAAGATGGTGACTTGTGCAATGTAGGCCACAAAAACCATGCCAATTTTCCCGATAAAGAACGCAGCCGGTGGCATAGGTGTTCCTTGGAGACGTTTGAGGGTTCCGTCCTCGCGTTCCATGGGGATCGATATGGCTAGATTCTGAAAGGATGTGTAGAGGATCCCGGAGGCGATCATCCCGGCAACGAAGTATTGCGAAAAAGTAATGCCGGAATCACCCAGATCCTGTCCACCAAATACTGAACCAAAAATTACCAGAAGGATCATGGGCAGTAGGAAATTGAATACAGCGGATTCCCGGTCTCTAAAGAATTGTTTGAGCTCGATTCCCACCCGGCCCATGCCCATCCCAACAGCGCCTAGGCGAATAAAGTTCATAAGTGCTCACCAGCATGGATGTCTCGGTCTTGGGCGATCAACTCAAGGTAGGCGTCCTCCAATGATGCACGGCGAACGCGAAGATGCGGTATCTCCCCATCAAATTTGCTGGCGAGGGCAGCCACAAATGCTGTTGGCTCGGTAGTGGACTCGCTCATTTCACGCTTACCTTCGGACCACGTCACGATCGCGTCACCCCGATGACCGATTGAGTCCGGCGTTCCGTGTGCCACTATCTGGCCGCGGGCGATTACGGCGACTCGGTCGGCCAAGTATTGAGCCTCATCCAGATAGTGCGTTGTGAGCAGGATCGTGGTGCCTTCGGATTTGAGCCGATCAATGAGTACCCAGAACTCTCGCCGCGCCTCTGGATCGAAGCCGGTGGTGGGTTCATCCAGGAACAACACTTCAGGGTTACCGATTATTCCCAGGGCAACATCGAGTCTGCGCCGTTGCCCACCGCTGAGTTTGCCGTTGCGTGCGCCGGCCTTCTCGGTCAATCCGACAGCGGCAATTACCTGCTCGGGATCGGCCGGATTGGGGTAGTAACGGGCGAAGTGGGTGATCGTTTCGCTCACCGTGAGGTCTGCGAGGTCACTTGCATTTTGTAGGACGATTCCCAGTTTCGAACGCCAAGCGCCGGTTGGCTTGCTGGGGTCGACACCGAGTACTTCGACTTCACCGCTGTCGCGGGTGCGGTACCCCTCAAGGATTTCGGTAAGTGTGGTTTTGCCGGCGCCATTGGGGCCAAGGAGGGCGAGGCACTCGCCAGCATCGACGTGCACGCAAACACCTGCGAGAGCGGTGAATTCCCCATAGTTCTTCGTCACCTGGTCTGCGTCGATTACGTGTGGCCCGCCCATTTGCTCCCTGATCGTAAGAACCTCGGGTCTGTTGAGGTCTCCGGTGGATTGGTGCTCATCGGGCACGATACCCGGTCAGACTAAACTTTAGGCTGTGTCCCTGATTGTGCAAAAATACGGTGGTTCCAGTGTCGCCGATGCCGCCAGCATTAAACGGGTTGCCCGCCGAATTGTAGAGACGAAGAAGGCGGGCCACGACGTTGTTGTTGTGGTCTCGGCAATGGGTGATTCAACCGATGAACTGATGGATTTAGCCCAGCAGGTATCACCGCTTCCACCCGCACGCGAATTGGACATGTTGCTCACCGCCGGTGAGCGGATCTCCATGGCTCTGCTTGCAATGGCCATCTCCGACCTGGGTGCAGTGTCCCGTTCATATACGGGATCACAAGCGGGTTTGATCACTGACTCAGCGCACGGCGCGGCGAGGATTATCGATGTCACTCCGGGGCGGATTACCGATGCACTTGCTAAAGGTGCCATCCCAATTGTGGCTGGCTTTCAAGGTGTTGCCCAAGACACAAAAGACATCACGACCCTTGGTCGCGGGGGGTCAGACACGACCGCGGTCGCGCTTGCTGCGGCGCTGAATGCTGATTCGTGCGAGATTTACACCGATGTTGACGGTGTCTTCACAACAGATCCGCGGGTGGTTAAGAAAGCATCCAAGATCGACTTTGTCACCTACGAAGAGATGCTGGAACTTGCAGCCGTCGGTGCAAAAGTCTTGCACCTTCGCTGCGTTGAGTACGCCCGCAGATTCGGCGTTCCTATTCACGTACGTTCATCATTTTCACAAGCCGAAGGCACCTGGGTTCTGTCAGCCCAAGGTGTCGCAGATGCAGTCAAGGAAGGAAAGCTCGTGGAGCAACCAATAATTTCGGGTGTAGCAGCTGACGTGAAAGATGCAAAAATTACCGTGGTTGGAGTACCCGATAAACCGGGTGAGGCGGCAGCTATCTTCCGTGCACTGGCTGATGCAAAAGTGAACCTTGACATGATCGTTCAGAATGTTTCGTCAACCGCAACCGGGAGAACTGATGTCACATTCACCTGCCCAGCGGACTCGGTGAATATGGCGATGGAAGCACTCAATGGAGCGCGCGACAAAATTGATTTCGAATCACTCAGTGTCGACGAAGGAATCGCGAAGGTGTCGCTGGTGGGAGCGGGGATGCGTTCTCACCCTGGTGTTTCGGCTGACTTCTTCTCAGCGTTGGCCCAGGCAGGGGTTAACGTTGAAATGATTTCTACTTCTGAGATCCGAATTTCTATTGTGACGAGGGCTGATCTTGCAAATACGGCCGTTGAAGCGTTGCATTCCGCTTTTGGTCTGGATTCTGACGGTGAAGCCGTTGTCTATGCGGGAACGGGGCGTTAAAGACATGGCTGGGAAAAGCGTCGCAGTAGTTGGTGCAACTGGCCAAGTGGGAGGAGTCGTTCTTCGCCTACTTGCCGAGCGGAACTTCCCGGTGAGTTCTTTACGAGTTATGTCTTCTGCACGCTCTGCCGGTTCGGGTATCACGTGGCAAGGTCAGGAGTACGTTGTCGAAGACGCTGCAATTGCCGACCTGTCGGGAATTGACATTGCAATCTTTTCGGCGGGTGGTGGAACCTCAAGGGAGCTCGCGCCAAAGTTTGCATCTGCCGGAGCGATCGTGATTGATAATTCCTCAGCCTGGCGCATGGATCCTGATGTGCCACTGGTGGTCAGTGAAGTAAATCCAGAGGAAGTCAAAAACGCAAAAAAGGGAATAATTGCCAACCCTAATTGCACCACGATGGCGGCAATGCCGGTTCTCAAGGCATTAGATAAATTTGCACAATTGCAGCGTTTGGTTGTGACAACTTTCCAAGCTGTATCTGGGAGTGGGCTAGCCGGTGTTGCCGAACTTAAGACTCAAGTTGAAGCCGCTATGACCCAGGACATAGCGGAGCTAACCCATGACGGAACCTCGGTGAATTTTCCTGACCCGGACAAATATGTTCGCACAATTGCTTTTGATGTAATCCCGCTCGCGGGATCAATAGTTTCTGACGGAACTGAAGAAACCGATGAAGAACAGAAGCTGCGTAATGAAAGTCGAAAGATTCTGGGGCTGCCAGATCTGCTGGTGTCGGGCACTTGCGTCCGGGTTCCAGTTTTCACCGGTCACTCCCTGAGCATCAACGCCGAATTTTCCCGAGAAGTCACCCCAGACGAAGCACTTGCAGTCTTGAAAGGCGCTCCTGGAGTTGTGATCACAGATATTCCCACCCCCCTGCAAGCTGCAGGTGCTGATCCAACTTTTGTTGGCCGGATCCGCCGGGACCAAAGTGTGCCCGGCAATAAAGGCCTCGTGCTTTTTGTCAGCAGTGACAACTTGCGTAAGGGTGCAGCCCTAAACGCGGTCCAAATCGCTGAACTGATTGTTTAGCGATTAGCAACACTCTTCGGCGAGAATTCGATCCATGCCGTCGGAGTTGTCGTCGGTAATCGTGTAGAACTCCCAAGGCGTTCCTGAGGGATCGTGGACCCATACCTTGTCTTGCTTGGCATGGCAGCATTGAACATCTATCTGCTCCGCAACAGCGAGCCCTTCGGTGTGCAGGTGGGCAATCATTTCGACAACTTCTGAGGTGCTGGGCACTTCCACTCCAAGGTGGTTTAGGGCGCCGTGCGGCCCGGTTCCTCGCTCAGAGTCTGTTGTTTCAATCAGGACTAGCTTTAATGGTGGATTGTCAATTTGGAAGTTTGCGTACCCGGGACGGATCTTGTGTGGCTCCGCCTTAAACATCTGGGAATAGAAATCGATGGACTCAGCCAAGTGTGCGACATTGAGGGCTAACTGAACTTTGGACATAATTAACGCCTTTCGATATATTGATATTTATCAATATATAAATTATAGTACATATTGAAATTTGTCAATATATGACTGGAACAGGAAATGAGTGCACGTGACTAAAAGCCAAGCAAAAGAATTACGTCGAGAGTTGCAGGAAGTCAGTGACTGCTGCTCACAAGGGCTGCGCTCTCCAATTGGGAAGTCGGAAGCGGACTTATTGGCTCCGATCTTGAAAGCCGTAGCGCATCCGGCCAGGCTGCAACTCCTGTCAATAATTGCCCTCAATGGGCAAGCGTGTGCCTGTGACCTCACGGCGCCAGTCGGCCTAAGCCAACCGACCGTGAGTCATCATTTGAAAATTCTGACCGAAGCCGAGCTGATCCACAGAGAGCAACGAGGTCAATGGGCGTGGTTTCACATCAATAAGAAAAGAATGAAAGACATCAGCGCACTATTCGCTGTGTGAAAGGTGCAACTTGTCGGGGTGGCGGGATTCGAACCCACGGCCTCTTCGTCCCGAACGAAGCGCGCTACCAAGCTGCGCCACACCCCGCGGCGATGACACAAAGTCTAGCCCGCAGCCCCCTCTGTCGTGGGTTCGCTCCGGGAGACGGGCATAAAAAGTTTCCCTCGTCAATGGTTGCAAGTTCCCACGGAGATAGTGGGAGCGAAGGCGCCCCTAGTAATACAAAATCCGGTGACAGGTAAAAAACCCAATAAGGGGAGCACAATTCAGCCATTTTGAGTGCCTGCTCGGTTACTCGTCAGTACACTGAAATATGGTCTTGTATAGGGCTACATTCATTGTGGCGATCTTGGCGCTTGTGAGCGCATCCGTTTCACTTCCTGGCGCAGCGACGTCAGGCACTCGAGTTCCGACGAAGGTGGGCCCGCCCTCTCAGCAATACGTAATGGCATTTCATGGCTGCAAGACGGGTTCGGGGGACTGCAATAATCCGTCGAGCCACGAAGTCTATTTGGCGCAGAGCAACGACGGTGCTTCATGGAGTTTGGTTCCAGGTTGGGAGCCGCGAGATGGCTCAGTCCCAGACGTGTTGAGGCGCGGAGACACGCTTTATGTGATTTCAACCGGTGGGGTGAGCCGACTCAATATGCAAACAGGGGACGTAACTCACGAACAGGTCTCAATAGAGGGTGGAGAAAATTACGTCGACCCTTCCCTAGCCCAATTACCGGACGGGCGGCTGGTGATGTTCTACCTTCCCGGAATCATGGGTCAAGATCCAGCTGCATGCGCCCCCGGAGAGGAATCGTGTACCAGGCAAATCAAGTCGGCGGTTGAAGTCCCGGGAAGCAACGGAACGGTGTTCCGCGCAGATTCTGGAGCGAGGGTTACCGAGACGATTACGGGAGGGACTTTCAGCGATCCGGATATTTTCTTCAATGGTTCGGAGTGGGTTTTATATGTGTCGCGCGGGCAGTCCATAAATGCCTACACCTCAGCAAACCTGCAGGGCACCTTTAGTTTTCGAGGCCCCGTCTCGCAAAACCAAGGCGGGGTTGGTTCAGGCATGTCGACCTCTCAGGGAGGCGTGCAGACTTTTGCTCATTCCTCAACGCGCGATTCCACCGTGATTGTGCGTGGCGAATCTGCGACCGGCACAACGCCGATCGCCACCTTTGCAACTGTCATCACAGGTCCATCCATTGGACTGGGAAATTATGTGGCTAGCCCCGGAGTCGCCTTGAATAGTCCAGGCATCACCTGTGAGCTTTGTAATGCTTCTTCGTCAGCGCAGACAAGTACGGTCGTCAAAAAGCGGGTCAAATGTGTTAAAGGTAATAAGACTAAATTCGTAAAAGGAGTCAAGCCTAAATGCCCGAAGGGATTCAATAAGGTGGGCAGGACGGTGAAATTATGACAACTTCAAATTTTTACGCAAAAACAGAGGCTTCATGTGGCACTTCAAGGTAGCTATTTTCTTGGAACGACCGGACGGGTCGACTTTGCGGCTTTGATACCGAACTCACCGCCACCAAGGTCAGCGCCGTAATACATGATCCATGATTTCTTGTTCAGCCGGACGATATCAGGATCCCCGCCCCCCTGGATTACTGACTTCTCACCCGTGAAGGAAATACCGTTCCTGCTGGTCGATACCAGGATTCCGTAAAAGCTACCTCGGTCACCTGCGTAGTACAACGCGATTCTTCCACGGTCTATCACCGCGAAGGGATGTGAGCCACCGTTACCTAACGGTCCACTTCCTTGAGTTATGACCGGACCCATCTCCCACGTCAGCATGTCTGAACTTGTTGCAGTTCGCATCACTCGAGGTGCCCGCTCTCCCGGTTTCTCGAGATTGGAGAAATAAGCTCGCCACTTACCCTTGTGACGGATCAAGGTGATGCCACCGGGCTCAAAGCCGGCCTGCTCAGTTGTGATAACGGGACCTTCAACGGTGAAAGTAGCGCCATTGTCGGTGGAGATGGCGGCGTTGATGCTGCCACTCGCAAGATAAAACAACCGCATGCGCTCGCCTCCAAGTGAGATCACGCGCGGCTGCCCAGCAGCAATGCCAGATAGCGGAGGTCGTAGGTCGGCCACGAAGGATCGGCCCGTCCGTGAAGTGGACGTGGCGCTAAGTGTGCCGGGAAGGGTGTCCGTCGAGTTAACGAAAGCAAATAACTTGATCCGACCATTGAGTAAGCGCACCGCGGACGCGTCCGCGACCTGCTTCGCGGTTGATCCGAATGTTGAGTCGCTAAGTACCGTACCCACGGTCCGGAAATTATTCGCTTTCTTCACGGTGCTAACCGAAGCGGCGGGTTGCTGAGTTCCTGGAGCTTCGGGTTGGGGCATTGGACCGTCTAGTACCCACTTGGACTGACGACAGGTCATTGACGTACCGCTGAACGCCGCAACGGATCCGTCAGGCGAACAGGAGTCGCCAGGATTTTGCGCTGCCATTACCGGCGACATCGTCATCTGCGCTAGAACCAGACTCGTCGCGACCACAATTTTCGAAAGTGGGTGCATGACTAGAAGTTAGCACCACGACCGGTGAAATACCACCTAATTAGGTTCTCGGGGCACTGGGCTGGAATTTGGTGTACTCATGACCATTCTAGAGGTGAGCCGCGTGGTTTAAGCGTGATCAAGGTCGCCTCGGGTGGGCAGGCGAACCGGAATGGGGCGTATCGAGAGCAACCCAGTCCTGCGGAAACATGTAGTGCGGAGTTGCGATGCTGTGAAAGCCCACGTGCCCGCTTGGGATCAAGGTCACAGTTGGTGACGAGCGCTCCATAGCCTGGGACACGAAGTTGTCCACCGTGCGTGTGTCCGGCCAGAATGAGTTGAGCGTTGTCCGCTGCCATTGCATCAAGGACCCGTAGGTAGGGGGCATGCACAACACCCAGGGACAGATCTGCCTCGCTGTTGAAGGACCCGCGGATTCCCTCGTAGTCGTCACGAGCAATGTGGGGGTCATCAACGCCTTTCACGCTGATCAGTCGCCCACCCACTGTCCAATTAACGTGGGTGTTGGTTAAGTCAAGCCAACCGTGGTCGCTCATGCCAGCGGCGAGCGGTTCCCAATCCAACATGGGGCGTGCCGGTGTGATCTGGCTGGGCCCAGCAAAATATTTCACGGGGTTAATGGGCTTCGGTGCGTAATAGTCATTGCTCCCCAAGACAAAAGCACCAGGGAGTTCCATCAGTGGATCTAGGGCTTCGAGGGCGCTGGAGACTCCTTCAACATGTGAGAGGAAGTCGCCGGTCGCGACTACTGCATCTGGGCTGAGCGCGGCTAGGGATTGAACCCATCGCAATTTCGCTCCTTGCCCCGGGATCATGTGTAGATCTGAAATGTGGAGTAAACGAAGTGAATTTTGACCTGGTGGGAGAATAGGAATTTCAATTCGACGAAGAGTGAATCTCCTGGTTTCAAGGTGGGCGTAAGCCAAGGCGCCCAGGCCCGTTGCGGTAAAGGCGGCGAGGGCTTTTCGGGTTGGCACCATGTGACCATGTTCCCACTCGTTATGTATAGGTGGAACAATGCCCACATGTCTACCGAACTCAAAGCCCAACTGCACGAAGATTTAACTATCTCGATCAAGGCGCGTGACCAACTCAAGTCAGCAACATTGCGCATGGTGCTCACGGCGATTACTAATGAAGAGGTGGCCGGAAAAGAAGTCAAGGTACTCACTGATGAAGAAGTACTCACCGTTCTTGCACGCGAGGCAAAGAAGCGTCGTGAAAGTGCGACCGCCTACACCGAAGCTCACCGCCCAGAGTTGGCGGAGCGTGAAAACTCCGAACTCGAAGTGATCTCGCAGTACCTGCCCACACAACTAAATGAAGCCGAACTGGAAGCAATAGTGACTTCTGCAGTAGCGCAGATAGCTGGAAGTGGTGCTACCGGCGGAGCGGCCATGGGCGCCATGATGAAAATTGTTCAGCCGCAGGTCAAGGGCCGTGCGGATGGAGGAGTGGTTGCCGGGCTGGTTAAGAAAGCTTTAGAAAGTTAAGGCACGAGATTGTCGGCGGGGATTTCTTCTGGTGCTGGATTCTCAAAAATCCCTTCTTCAACGGGCGCCTGACCTTCAGCGGATGCCGGATCATCACTCGGAGCCACTAGCGAGTCTGGATCAGTATTATCAAATGTCGTTTCGCCTTCGCCGATAAAGATCTCCCCATCGGAATCTATTTCTGGCTCTACGTAAGGCGCAACAGTGAATTGGGTTCGTAAATCAAAATTTGCAATCGGTAAATTGGCCGAAGCGCTCAGCATGGACTCTTTCCAGATGGGTCCAGGAATCGTCCCGCCGTACACCTGCCGGTAGTACGTACCATTAATGGTGATGTCTTTAAGGGGGAATGCGTAACCACCGCGGGGGTCACCCACCCACACGGCCGAGGCGACCTGGGGGGTGTACCCGGCAAACCAGACGGCCGCTGATTCATTGGTAGTACCGGTCTTTCCTGCGGCAGGACGGTCCCCAAGGTTCATAGCTGCGCCCGTGCGACCCGGAATATTTCCATCCACCACGCCGTTAAGCATCACGGTGACTCCGTCTGCAACTGAACGATCCAAAATTTGGCGGCAATCACCATTGGGCACAGAAAGTTTAGCGCCGTCGCGATCGCGGATCTCAAGAATAGGAACGGGATCGCAGTAGCGTCCGTGAGCTGCGAAAGTCGCATACGCATTTGCCAGAGATAGGGGAGCGATTTCCATCGTTCCCAGCGTAAATGAGGGAACGCGGAGAAGGGGTTCGCCATTACCCAATGTGACTCCGAGCGACTCCGCAATTGCTGCCGGACGGCAAATTCCGGTGCGCTCCTCGATTGCCATGAAGTACGTATTGGTCGAGTACGCAGTCGCTTGGGGCATGTTCAGGGTGCCCGAGGTAGTCGAGTTGCGAACAGTAACTGGATCGTAAATCGCACCGGTATCGCAGTTTTTGAAGTCGTTGAAAGTGTTGGGACTGGGGGCGCTTATGTATTCGTTTGGAGAGATACCTGCTTCCAGGGCTGCCGCTAGGGTGAAAATCTTAAAAGTCGAGCCGGCCTGCATCCCGATAGTGCCACCCATACTTTGAGGAGCGTTGTAGTTGTAGGTGGTCTTGCCCTTACCGCTAGTTCCCCACTCCCGGTTTTGGGTCATAGCGATTATTTGCCCGGTCCCAGGTTGGACCATTGAGATCGCTGCGGCTTTTCCACTGTCGTCATCAATAGGAATTTTCGACTCAACAATTTCGGTTACGGATTTTTGTACGGTTGGATCAAGAGTTGTTGTAATGGTGTAGCCGCCGCGACGAAGAAAAGCTTCCCGAGCTTCAGGGGTGTCACCGAAAACCTCGTTCTCGCGGATTGATTGTAAAACATAATCACAGAAGAATGGTGCGTAGCTCGAGGTGCAGCCATTGGTCACCCGGGTTGGATTCAAAAGCGTCTGCATCGGAATTTTTTGGGCCCGCTCAGAGTCCGCTTGCGAGATGTACCCGGAGGAAGCCATTCGCTGTAACACCACATTGCGCCGTTCGGTAGAAAACTCCGGATTGCGAAGTGGATCGTAAGAAGTTGGACGCTGAACAATCCCCGCGAGGGTCGCGGCCTCTGCCAGAGTCAGGTTTGCAGCTGGTTTTGAAAAGTAGCGCCGTGCGGCAGCTTCAATGCCGTAGGCACCTGATCCGAAGTAAGCGATATTGAGATAGCGGGCGAGGATCTCACCTTTTGTGAATCGCTTTTCCAGGGCTAATGCCAACCGCACTTCCTTAATCTTTCGCGCCGAGGTGTCTCCTCGCGCGGCCTCAAGCTCTTCGGCGCTGGTTGCCTGGTTCACGAGGACATTTTTGATGTACTGCATGGTCAGGGTTGAGGCACCCTCGGAGATTTCACCGGAGCTAGCGTTTGATGCCGCTGCACGGACTATCCCGCGGAAGTCGACACCATTATGTTCAAGGAAGCGGGCGTCTTCGACCGAAACCGTGGCCTGGCGCATGATCGGTGCAATGCTGTCGAGGGGGACTTCAATCCGATTTTGGTAATAGATTGTTGCCAGCACTGAGCCATCGGAGGCCAGGATCACGCTTCGCTCAGGCAGTGGCGGGGTGTTCAGTTCGTCGGGTAGGGACTCGAAATCTCGAACAACGTCACGGGTCAGGACGCCCAGGCTCCCGGCAAATGGGATGAGCATGAGGCCCACTAAGACGCCGGCCAGGACTGAAATGCCCACGATTGCGCCAATGGTGGCCGAAATCCGGCCGACTGTGACTTTTCTGTGGGGCATGTTCATCAGACGACAAGGGTACGTTCCTCGTTCCCGAATTCCAAAGGCATCCTCGGAATAGGGCAATTCTTCGAACTCTATGGAGAGATTTTGGGAAGAACTTTGTGCAATTATTCCCAAAATAAATAACTATTGACTCGAGGGTGCAGGCGGAGCATAGTTTGGCACGTACAAGAAGTGACTTGCGGATATGTCCTGTGGTAACCCCGGGGGCAACTAACTGAGGAGTTTGCACTCATATGTCGATAGCAACCGAATGGGCCACCCAAGCAGCCTGCCGCGATACAGATCCGGACACACTTTTCGTTCAGGGTGCCGCACAAAATAGAGTTAAGGCGATTTGCCTCGGTTGCGAAGTGCGCACCGAGTGCCTGTCTGACGCACTGGACAATCGGGTTGAATTTGGCGTCTGGGGCGGAATGACCGAGCGGGAGCGTCGGGCACTACTGCGCCGCCGACCCAATGTTGGTTCCTGGCGGGAACTACTGATGAGCGCTCAGAACGAGTATGAACGTCAATCTTTTTTGAGTGCGACTGATCGCGCCTCGTAGTTACCAGCTAATTTCCTGATTGGCGAGGGCGGCGCCTATTTCACGCAGGCCCTCTAAATCGTGAACATCTTGAGTCATTGCGGGAACAGGTTGAACGGGAACGCTCGGATGCGCTGCTGTGAAACGTGAGGCAAGGTGCTTTTGCCGTCCTTTGATTTCCATCCGCTCCGCGTGCAATCCCAGTAATGCAGCAGTGAGAGTGCCTGAGGTGTCAGCAGTAAGTTTTTGTGCGGCAGCCATCACTTGATCGTGGGTAAGTCCAGTTTCCGGCACTTCCTGCACTCGATTCAAAATCAGCCCACCGAGTGGCATCTCGTCTTGATTGAGTCGCTCCACAAAGTATGCAGCCTCGCGCAGCGCGTCACGCTCGGGAACCGCCACCACAATAAATGCAGTTCCCGAGTCTTTAAGGAGGGCATAGGTTGCATCAGCTCGCTCACGGAAGCCTCCGAACGTTGTATCAATTGCTGCCACGAAATTCCCGACATCAGCGAGTACTTGAGCACCCAGCAGTTTACTCAAAACGTTGGTAAAGATTCCGAAGCCAAGGGCTGCGATCCGACCGATACCACGGCCGGCACCTCGCGCAGGTGCGGTCAGGATTCGAATAAACCGCCCGTCAAGAAATGACCCGAGACGGGCGGGGGCATCAAGGAAGTCAAGTGCATTTCGGCTGGGGGGCGTGTCAACGACGATCAAATCCCACTGCGAGTCATCAGCACGTAATTGTCCTAGTTTCTCCATGGCCATGTATTCCTGGGTTCCAGCGAAGGACGAAGAGAGAGCTTGATAAAAAGGGTTGCTCAAAATTTGCTGCGCTCGTTCGGGGTCGCTGTGAGATTCAACGACCTCGTCAAAAGTGCGCTTCATGTCAAGCATCATTGCGCTCAATGAACCATTGGGAATTCCAGGAACGGGTCTGGGTGTGTTATCTAGCTCGGTCAATCCCATCGCCTGTGCGAGTCGGCGGGCAGGATCGATCGTGAGTACACATACATTTCGCCCGAGTTCGGCAGCGCGAAGCCCCAAGGCGGCAGCCGTAGTAGTTTTCCCAACCCCACCGGCTCCGGTGCAGACAATTATGTGCTTGGTGGGGTCGGTGAGAATTACATCGATATCTAATGTCATGTTATTGCCCCTCGCCGAGTCCGTGGGCGGTCATAATTGCGGCAAGTTCATAGAGTGCCCCCAAATCAATTCCACCGGGAAGTAGCGGGAGAACAAAGAGTGGAAGGCCCTGCTCGGTTAAACGTTGCAATTCATTCACTTCTAAATCAACCCGCTCGGCATGATCACTCGCTTCGGCCAGTAAAACGTCAACTAATTTCTTACTGGGCGTGAGCCCTGATCTCGCGATTTCAGTTTCAATTTGCGTCGCGGGAAGTTGACCTGTTACAGCGAGTGCGCGCTGCTGGGTATTGAGTTGGGGTGGTCTGGTCATGTTGACAAAGATCCCGCCTACAGGAAGGTCTGCCTGCTCAAGCTCGGCCACGCCATCGAGAGTTTCCTGGACCGGCATCTCTTCCAGAAGAGTCACGAGGTGGATAGCTGTCTGCTCTGATGCGATCACGCTCATCACAGAATCCGCATGCGATTTGATGGGTCCAACCTTGGCAAGTCCAGACACTTCAGAGTTGACATTCAAAAATCGAGCGATGCGCCCGGTGGGCGGAGCATCGAGAATTACAAAGTCATACGCATTGTCTTGCTTCTTTTCTTTACGTTTAACAACTTCACAGGCCTTGCCGGTCAGCAGAACATCACGCAAGCCTGGAGCGATTGTTGTAGCAAAATCCACTGCACCCATCTTGCTCAGTGCCGATCCGGCACGACGAAGTTTGTAAAACATTTCGAGGTAGTCAAGGAGGGCATCTTCAGTGTCAACAGCGAGTGCCCACACTTCACCACCGCCAGCCGCTACTGCGATCTTGCGTTCTTCATAAGGTAATGGAGGGGTGTCAAAGAGTTGGGCAATTCCCTGCCGACCTTCAACTTCCATGAGTAGGGTGCGGTGCCCACCTTTGGCCAGTGTGATGGCCAAAGCTGCCGCGATTGTGGTCTTCCCAGTTCCGCCCTTACCGGACACAACATGAAGGGTGACTTCGGGCCAATATTGCACTAGTTCACTTTACTCACTGGGCCCACGTTACGCTCACCCCATGACAAACTGGGAATATGCCACCGTTCCGCTCTTGGTTCACGCGACCAAGCAAATTCTGGACACGTGGGGAGAAGATGGCTGGGAATTGGTTCAAGTTGTGCCAGGACCAAACCCCGACAACATGGTGGCTTATCTCAAGCGCCCGAGCAGCTAGGGAGTATAAAACATGTCTGCAGTTGAAGACCGTCTCGCCGAACTTGGACTAAGTGTGCCTGAAGTCACAGCCCCGCTCGCCTCTTATGTGCCCGCAGTTATCAGTGGCTCATATGTCTACACATCGGGACAACTGCCGTTCATCTCCGGAGCACTCCAAGCAACTGGGCGACTTGGCTCCGAGATTGAGGTTGATGAGGGGGTATCACTAGCCCAGATTTGTGGGCTGAATGCTATCGCTGCGGTTAAAAGTGTGATCGGTGACCTGGATCGCGTTGTTCAGGTTGTCCGCGTGACGGGGTTCGTTGCGTCAACGCCAGAATTCACTTCCCAACCCGCGGTCATTAACGGTGCGAGTAATTTGCTGGGTACCGCTTTTGGTGGGGCGCATTCACGTTCGGCTGTGGGTGTTGCCCAACTTCCGCTGGGAGCCCCGGTCGAAATTGACATGATTGTTGAGTTCAAGTAGCACGTGGAGTTAATGCCACTGGCCGAACGCACTGAATCCGTTGCATGTGGTGACGGCCGATGGAGCATTCCGGTGGCAGAGCCGGCAGCCACGGTTGTGATAGCGCGACCTGCAGAGGTGGGCTTTGAAGTGCTACTCATGCAGCGCAGTGCCACCATGGCTTTTGCGCCACGCATGGCGGTATTCCCGGGGGGTCGGGTGGACCCCAAAGACCATGAATTCCCAGATCCCTTCCTTGCGTGCGCTATTCGTGAGGTGGGTGAAGAGGTCGATCTTGAGCTGAGTGGGCTCATCGCACTTGACCATTGGATCACTCCAGAAGTTGAACCAATGCGCTACGACGTCCATTTCTATCTCGCAATTGTTGAACAACACATTGAGGGCAACTTGGTGACCACAGAGGCCGACACATTGCTGTGGCTTACCCCCGCACAGGCGCATACGCGATCAATTGACGGTTCGCTGTCCATGCTTCGCCCAACGCAAATTGCCCTCGCCGAATTGAATCTGAGCAAAGACGTTGATCAGTTGCGGCAGTTTGCCATCGAGCGCGATATTTCACCTAGACTTCCCCGGCCTGTATTGGAAACTTCTGGTGAGATTCGCTGGGACTTAGTGAACGCATACACGGGTGAGGTGCTCGCGGTCAATGTTGGCCGGGCAAAGCAAGAAACAACGGGAAGCAATGAATAGCCAACAAGCGTGGACGGGTGGGTTGATCGCAGCTGACGTTCGCTGTGTACTCGCACCGAATCCTTCCCCGTGGACGTTGGAAGGGACAAATACTTTTCTCATCGGTGAAGTTGGCGGCAGGGCGGTAGTTGTTGATCCGGGACCAGCCGAAGCGTCACATCTGGAACGAGTCTCGCAATTAGCGCAGGGGCCAATTGCCGCAATTGTGCTCACCCATGCACACATTGATCATTCCGAGGGAGCCCCGGATCTATCTGAACTTGTCGGGGCGCCGGTGATTTCAAGTCGGGAAATTGACGGCTTGGATCTGGGGAGTGTGGAGTTGCGCATGCATCGCACCCCAGGCCACAGTTCTGACAGCATCAGCATCACGGCAAGTTCGCCAACTGGTCGGTACCTACTCAGTGGGGACACTATTTTGGGTCGTGGCACGACACTGGTCGCCCATCCAGACGGCATCCTCAGCGAATACTTTGACTCACTTCGATTACTGCGCGATCACTGCAATGAGCAGGGGATAAATACCCTGTTACCGGGGCACGGGCCTGTTTCTGATACGCCGGTCGCCCTGATTGATTTTTATGAAAAACATCGGCTCGAACGATTGGGACAGATTCGTGAGGCCATGAAGTCAGGAAACACCTCGATTGAGGCCATTACGAATGTTGTTTACTCAGATGTGAATCCGCAGGTTCGCCTTGCGGCCGAATTAACGGTTGCGGCTCAACTTCATTATTTGCACAATGAACCGCGAGGTTAGTGGGCGCGTTTACCGAGCCGGTCAACATCGAGGATCAGCACCTGGCGCGATTCCAAAGTAATCCACCCACGTTGAGCGAAATCAGCAAGAGCTTTATTGACTGTCTCACGAGAGGCGCCAACAAGTTGCGCTAACTCCTCCTGGGTCAAGTCGTGGGTGACTAGAAGGCCATTAGGTGTCAGGGTTCCAAACTTCTCTCCCAGTTCCATAAGGGCTTTTGCGACACGTCCGGGAACGTCACTAAATACGAGGTCCGCCATGGCTTCATTGGTGCGTCGAAGTCTGCGGGCGAGTGCTTGTAGGAGAGAGGCGGCGACTTCTGGCCTACCGGCAAGCCACGGCATCAGTTGTTGGTTAGACAAACGCAAGGCATGGGTTTCAGTGAGCGCTTTTGCAGTTGAGGTGCGGGGACCTGGATCAAAAAGACTCAGTTCGCCGAACATTTCTCCTGGGCCGAGAACTGCCATGAGTGACTCGCGCCCATCCGTCGACGCATGAACGAGTTTTATTTTTCCCTCAAGGATCATGAACAGGTCGTTTCCTGGTTCACCTTCGTAGAAGAGCACTTCGCCTTTGAGGACCACTTGTTCGGTGAGTAATTCCCGTAAAGCTGACGCGCCCTCTAGGTCGAGGGAGGCAAATAGTGGTGTTTGGTGCAGGACCTGGTCCATGGGCACACCTTTCACCAAAAATTGTGAGTAAACAGAAGTATATACCTCCGCTGTCCCCACCGTATTGGATGCAGTGCGACGGTGGGAGAGGTCGGGGGGTTTGATCCGCCCTGATGGGACTTAATCTAGGGGAGTGCCTCCGCCCAAGAAGACCCCCCAAATGCCCGGTGCCGCGCAGGTCAAGAACGCTCGGTGGATTTTCAGGGAATTGGCCACGACCTATCCGGATGCCGGACCGGAACTTGATTTCACCTCGCCGCTGGAACTTCTGGTCGCCACTATTCTCAGCGCCCAGTGCACGGACCGAAGAGTGAATGCCGTGACCCCAATACTTTTTGCTAAATACCCGGACGCTGAAGCTTATGCTGTGGCGCACCAAGAGGAGCTCGAGGAAATAATTCGCCCGACCGGCTTTTATCGAAATAAGGCGACCACGATCGTCGGGATGGGTGCCACACTGGCCGCGGATTTTGGTGGAGTTGTCCCCAGGACGGTCGAGGAACTAGTCACCATCACGGGAGTGGGTCGCAAAACTGCATTCGTCGTAATGGGAAATGCTTTTGGTCTGCCAGGAATCACGATTGATACCCACTTTGGCCGGTTAGCCCGCAGATTCGGATGGACTGCCAATACTGACCCGGTTAAAATTGAACGAGATATTGAGCAACTTTTCCCCGCCAAAGACTGGACCCAGCTCTCGCACCTTGTCCTGTGGCATGGGCGCCGGGTGTGTCATGCGCGCAAACCCGCGTGTGGTGCTTGTGCAGTCGCAAAAAAGTGTCCTGCGTTTGGTGAGGGCCCAACAGATTTCGTTGAAGCGGAAAAGTTAGTCAAGTCCCAAGGTCGAGCATGAAACTTGCCAAAACTTTAAATGTAGCGGTGGTCCTGATCTGCGGAGGAATGTTGCTCAGCGCTTGTGCAAGTACTGAGACGGCAGGGGAACTGATTAGTCAATCAAGTGCTGACCCAGATGGTAGTGAGGTGAGCAAAGGGGATCTCGAACGAGATTCGGGACTTCTTGCACTCATGCGGGAAGTAAATTTGGATCCGTGCCCGACCCAAGCGCCGAATCCCGATACCGCAAATCCAGGACTGCCAGACCAGGTGTTTGATTGCCTGGGCGATACCTCACAAATTTCACTTGCCAAAGTTCGTGGAAGGCCCATGGTGATTAACGTCTGGGCCTCATGGTGCCCACCATGCATCAGCGAACTACCTTTGTTGGAAAAGGTGTCGCAAGAATTTAGAACTCAGGTGGACTTCATTGGTATCAATCTTGAAGACGATCCAACGAAGGCACTTCAACTGATGCAAGACTTTGATATCAAATACCCATCGATCTTTGACCCAGCCGGGGATACTCGCGCACCGCTGACCATTCTGGGTCCACCAGTTACTTACTTCGTCACCTCCGGTGGAATTATCGCTGGTCGTTGGGATGGAGCGATCCCCGATCAGGAGACCTTCGACACTTTACTGAAACAGTTTTTAGGGGTTACTTCGTGAACTGGCTCACCCAAGGGGAGGTTTTCCCGGACGCACTCACGGGCTTGCCGCGCTGGCTCGAGCCGGTCGCTCAGGCAGCCGATGGCGTTAAGGCCAAGGATTTAACGCAATTTGTTCCCACGCAGGGGAGGGGAACCCATTCAGCGGTTCTCGTTCTTTTTGGCGAGTATGAAGACATTTTGATCATTGAACGAGCCACCGACAGTAGTTTGCACAGCGGTCAGCCGGCCTTTCCTGGTGGACGGGTTGAAGACTTTGATCAATCCGCCTCGGAAGCTGCATTGCGTGAAGCCCACGAAGAGACCGGGGTGGACCCCGGTGGCGTAACCGTATTTGCCCAGTTACCCGACCTGTGGATTCCAGTGAGTGATTACGTAGTGTCACCTGTTCTTGGCTGGTGGCATGAATCAGGCAAAGTTGGCCCACGTGATGCCCGAGAGGTTGCCAGCGTCCACCGAATCCCGATCGCTGATTTTGTCAATCCCAATAATCGGGTTCGGATCCGTCACCCGTCCGGTTACATGGGCGACGCTTTTGAAGTCAATAATCTCCTAGTGTGGGGATTCACGGGTGGGCTGCTGTCCACTTTGTTTGAACTATCGGGTTGGAGCGTCCCTTGGGATCGCGATCGGGTGAAGGAACTATGACAAACCGGGTCAGAGAATGAACACTGTGGATTGGATTTTAGTCGGAGCCTTGGCAATTTTTGCTTGGGCCGGTTGGCGTCAAGGCTTTGTAGCAGGCGTGCTGAGTTTTGCTGGGTTCCTGGGTGGAGGGATTGCCGCCCTTATATGGATGCCGAGTCTGATCAAATCCTTTGTCTCGGATGAGACGTTGTCCGTGATTGTTCTTGGCATTTCAGTGCTTGCTAGTGCGATTCTTGGGCAAATCCTGTTGTCAATTGTGGGCCGACGTCTGCGCGGTCACCTAACCTGGCGGCCGGTAAAATTCGTTGACTCATTTGCCGGGTCCGCCCTTAACGTGCTGGCTTTTGCACTAGTGGGTTGGGTTATTGCCAGCGTGTTGGTGTTTCTGCCTGGGAACTCAATCGCTGGCCAGGTGTCACAATCGCAAGTCCTCGAAACCCTTGATGCACTTGTCCCCAATCAAGCGCGCATTATTTTTGCAAATGTCAGCACCCTCGTTGGGCAGACCGGAATACCTCGAATCGTTTCCAGCTTTGGTCAAGATCAGGGAACTAATGTGGTTGATCCTGATCCAGGAATTGCCACAGACGTACTTCCCGCCATCGAGACTTTTACGGTCCGGCTGACCGGTGACGCCCAAGAATGTAAGCAGAGTGTTTCTGGTTCTGGGTTCTATTTCGCGACTGGCCGGGTGTTGACAAATGCGCATGTGGTTGCAGGAGTGCAGGACCTACAGGTTCGTCTTGCAGGTGTGGACAAATCACTTAGTGGTCAAGTCATCTACTTTGATCCGGAAAAAGATGTGGCCGTAATTGCTACCGACGATCCTGGAACGAGGGCTGCGTTATTTGCAAAGGGGGCGGGAGAAGTTGGTGAAAACGTCGCAGTCGCAGGGTTTCCTGGCGGAGGAGACCTCACGATAGCTCCCGCTCGAATCAGCTCAATCTTGAGTGCACGTGGTGAAAATATTTACGGCGATATGGGGGTTAAACGCGAGGTGTATTCGTTTCGATCAAAGGTAATGCCAGGTAACAGCGGTGGGCCATTAGTGAATGGCAACGGTCGAGTTCTGGGACTCGTATTCGGTTCGAACACAGATTCCGATGTCGGATACGCGCTCATTAATACCGAATTGCAAGACGCGATTGGCTTTGCGAGCTCGTGGAAGCCGGCGGCAGGAGCTGTAGATACCGGGAGTTGCCAGTTGCGCGAGTGAGTTTTGGCTGTGGGATCCGTAGTTATATGTATCTGGAATCTGTGCTGCGCCCGGATCGATTCCGCTTAGGTCTACGCCGGGCGGGGGTGTGGCTGTAGTGTGGCGAAGTGAGAAGTCGCAATGGTTACATGCTTTCGGGGGGCCTTGCGGTACGTGGATATGACTGGTGGTGGCATTCGCTTACGGCTCACCACGAGATTTCGGGTGAGCCGCGGGGCTTTTTCTTTGAATACTTCGTCACGAACCCGTCCTTGGGCGGTGACGAGCCGGTCCTTGGTCAGACACCAGCCAATAGAGCTAGTGGGAGACGCCCCTCTTATGCGATGGTGAACGCGGGCGCCTGGGGCAATAGTCCACGTCAAATCCACAATTACTATGGAATCAATGAGTCGTCATTCAACCGTGAGCGACTCGATGTGCGAATTGGTGACTCGATCGCGACCGAGACCGCCCTTTCGGGTCGGGCGTTCGCCACAGAGGAAGATATCGGCGCGCATCCGGAATGGATGTCGGATGCAGGAGACATCGAGTGGGACCTCACTGCCAGAAAGATTCTCACCTATGACTTGGGATTCGCGGCAAGTTGGCCGTTCCGGTGGTCACGGGCATTTCAAATGTTTTGGCACGTTCAGGGGATCAAAACCGATTACACCGGAACTATCACACTTGACGGTGAGCGATACGTGGTCGAGCCGAGCACCAGCGCCGGCTATCAGGACAAGAACTGGGGGGAGGATTTCACTAACCCGTGGATATGGTTGAACTGTGCAAATTTCACTCGGGTCGGCAGTAGCGACCTACTCCCTACGACCTGTCTGGATGTCGGCGGTGGCACTCCGATCGTGTTCGGGCGCCGGTTGCGTCGCAAGCTCATCATTGGCTTTTTCCTCGAAGGAAAACTTTTCGATTTCAATTTTTCTAAGTTCTGGACTCGCCCGGGCCAAAGGTTCGAGTGTCGTACAGAGGGCGACTTTGTTACGTGGAACATTCAAGCGTGGACTCGCAAAGCCCGAATCGAGATCCAATTCGCTTGTCCCAAGGACGAGATGCTTTTTATGAATTACGAAAATCCAAACGGTGAGCGCAACCACCGCCAGCTCTGGAATGGTGGAAACGCGCGTGGCACGGTGCGGATATTCTCGCGCAGCGGGCCTCATGAGAGGTTGGTGGGAGAATTCATTGGGACTCACGGCGGTTGCGAGTATGGCGAGTACCGATAAGAAGTGGGCACAGGTCCAGGCCTCGATTGTTGAGGCGCCTACAACGGCCTGCTCAACCCGTGTTATCTGAGAGGGCAAAAGCGATCCCGTGTTGGCGGGCGAGGTTTCACGTGTCGCAGCATGCGTCACTTACGCCAATAGGTGGGCTACAAAAGGGCACACCGGGTCGTCTTAATTACAAGCGGTGAAGCGAAGCCACGCGCCATTAAACAACAAGGGTCGCCCCGACTTTGCAGGCTTCTGGTATCAACTTTGACCATAGTCAGAGCAACGTCATGGAGCCGTACCACAATTTTCGCCGAGCTCGGTACGTTTTCTGACTCTTCCTAGTTATTGGAGGCCTGATCTATCCGTAGAAAACCATGGCCTGAGCCACCACAAAGGTGTCCCAGTCCAGCCATGAGAAGATGCTCCTGAAGTAATTGGGGATGACAAAGAAAATGATGTGAGAGGACCACAAAATGAGTGCAATAGAGATCAAGAGTTTTGATTCACCCGATGAGGTAATTGACAAGTTCAATAACGCGAAAATTGAAGCAGTAAATGTTGGGGGCCAACGAGTGCAAAGGTTCAGCCTTGCACCGGGTTGGCGTTGGTCAAAAGATGTCGCTCCCATAGTTGGCAGTGATTCGTGTCAGGCCACTCATCTTGGTGTGGTGGTTTCTGGATCCGTGATGATTGAGCATGAAGATGGCACTACGGGCGCGTACTCCGCTGGGGACGCTTACGCAGTGAGCCCTGGTCATGATGCGTGGGTCGTAGGTGAGGAAAGCGTTGTTGCTTTTGAGTTCGCCGGCATGTGGGGTGAGTAGGGCTCACCCGCGCCGACACCAGGCGTGAGTTATACGGCGGGTACTGCTCCCATCGGCCAAGAGGCGTCGGTAACACTTGATGACTCAATGACAGTGACATTGAACGACTAAGTGGTCAAAAGGGTCCCCCAGACAGTTTGCCTACTTTGGGGGACCTTTTGCTAGTGGTGTTTCCGGTCGTAGGCGAAACGAAAAATGACCCTGATGCGTACGAGTACACCCAAATATTTCAGGCTGAAGGCCAATTCTGGATCCCGGCAGACAAAGGGACTGTGTGCGGCACAGTGAACTCTGATAAGTCGTTGACCTATCCGTCGGACGCGCAAGTACCCAAGAGAATTTGGTCGAGCGCATGCGATACGAACTAATGGTCCTACGAGATTCCTTCAGTGCGGTTTTCGCCAAACAGAAGCGGACTGCGCTATCGCGCGGGTTAGCGGTGGGAAAAGTATTTTTGCAGCCCCGCTAGCAGCCACGTTGCGTATTGGCGTTGGCCCTTTGCCGAGGTCATCCGGCGTGCGTCCGATGCATTGCGCATATTGCCCAGTTCCACCGTCACCGTGGGAACGTTACTGAAGTTCAAGCCGGTCGTGTTTGTGGAGATCATTAGTTGGTTCGCGATGTAGTTCGAAGGTGGTGCACCCGACTTTGTCATACCTGAGATCATTGCCCGTGCAAGTTGGCGACCCGGCTTCACGACATCCTTCGTCCATCCTTTAACTGGTCCTGGAGCGAGCACGAAGAATCCGCGACCCTTGGCGGGCGCCCCATCGGCGTGGATATTAATCATGGCATCGGCGCCGATACTGTTGGCCTGCATCGCGCGATCCCATACGCAGGGCCCCCACGCTTGACGTGAGTTGCTACTGCGCGTCATCTCAACCTGAGCGCCTTGCGCCTCGAGCATGCGCTTGAGTTGACGTGCGACCTTCCAATTGAACGTGGCCTCAGGGTATCCGGAGTTGGTTGCGGTGCCTGTCGTATTACAGCCCTTGACCGTGGTTCCATTGAATTTTTTTTGCGCCATCTGCTTGGCGAACCGGGGATTGGAGTTACCCAACTGATGTCCTGGATCGAGCAAAATGATCTTCCCCGTCAGTGTGCTATTGGGGGTCGCGCTAACCGAGTTATTTCCACTGGTCATTGTTCCCATAAAGCCAACGCCAGTCGCGAGTATCAGGGCGAGTGCACGGGCGATGATCACCGATCGATTGCGATGCATCGAGTGTGAGTGGCATACAGAATTTGTGGAACTTGTACTCCCACCTGGTGTCGCCGTAGTCATGGAAGGAGCCTCTCACGTAATGCAGTGGGGATCAAAACTACTGCACAAAAAGTGATCAGCTACCACACTTTGAACGGTTCCAATAAGAATTGGTGAGTGGCAGTTGCGTGAATTGTTCGGAGAGATCACGGTAGATAGGCATTTTGCCCCGAATGGGTGATTGATGTTGTACAGTCGTAGCGGTTAAACAGATTTTTACCTGCCAACGATGCGGGGGGATAAACTATGAGGAATTTCCCGCGCTTGGTTAGTGCGTCAGCGGCTACTTTAAGCCTTCTGGTTGGATTTTCTGTTCCTGCCTTCGGTACTGATTATGCCTCAGCTAAGGATTTCTGGAAGGGAGCTGCCAAAGTAACTCCCAACACGTTGTACGCGGTGTCAACTAAAGTGGCTAACAAACTGGGCATAAATCCTGGAACCCCACCGACCAATGCCCAATTAGAGATGCTCTGTGCGGGTAAGTGGAACGTAGGTTTTGATTACTCAGGTTCGGGTGGTGGGGCAAATACCTACCAGGCTTCGAACCAAGATTGCTTCCCGGATTTTGGCTACGCAGGAACTCCCGGATCGTGGCCATTCACAGCGAAGGGCAAGAAATTCACGATGTACTACAACGGCTGTTCATCGACACCTGCTGGCGCCAATGATCCGCCCATTGATCAGTGTGCATCTGGGGACATCGCCTATTATACGACTATTCGGTTGCCAGCCGTGGGTAACAAATCAGCGACAACTATGCACATCATGTCCGATGGGCTCACGCGAATACAGCTTCGTACGTTCATCCGATCGTTGCAACCAGTTCGATAGGCCGCAAATTTATGGGCGACTACGATTGGAGGGTGTGAGGGAATACACCTAGAGTGGCCAAGTCTCGCCATGAATGATTCCTAAACGGCATGAACGCGAATCCCATTCGCGCTTGCGGATCGAGCCAACACATGCGCTGCAATTTACCTTCGCTGTGGTTGCGTACGCTATTAAAACTCCGGGCTGCGTGTCCGATTTAAAAATTCGGTGGAGAGCAGTATTTTCTGCTTTCCTTCGAAATCACTTCCGGTGTTTTTTCTTGATCGTGAGAACCGCTTGCTCAAGAGCATAGGCGCGCTCACCCAGCGCGTTGGGTGCTTTGGCGTAGTAAATTCGGTATCTCCTTGGCCCAATGCGAATACCCGTGGGATCTAAGTAACTCATTGATGATGGAGTCAGTGATTTCCGATTGATTTTCCACTTTAGCCCGTCCTTAGAAGAAGCGAGCAAAAGGCGCTGCGGATTTTTGGGGTCTTCTGGTGTCGTAGCTGCGATCGCAAGCCAGGCTCCGGTTTTTGCGTTCAATACTTCGAAGTCGACGATGCCTCTAGTGGTCCGATAGCCTCTATCTCGCACGAACGAGGTCCCCGATGTGTCCGTCGATGTCGCGCTGACAATCACTTCGCTGGCCCTTCGCCCCTGCGGATCGGGTTCCACCCAATAAATGCGCACCCGTCCGTCAGGAATAACCACCGCATCGGGTACTCCCCAAGCCATTGCACCGCCATCATTGATACCGAGAGAAATGCCCTCGCCCAAAGCAAGCCCGTCGGCTGTCATTGGGGCTGTATAGATTTCCTTACGCTTACTGTTCGGGTCCATCACAATGTAGTAGGCCCGTCGGCTGCCATCGGCCGTGACAACGTCCGTGAGATCGCTGATCCCTTGGAGTGAGCCAACCATCTCGCACGCTCCCTTCACAGTGCATTGTGCGATCGCCGTTCCATTAAGCGAGAAACTTGGGTAATACAGTCGAGTTGTGCCATTGCTCTGAAGGTCTGCATGGGGGCTCACCCCCGATAAGCCGAGCTCTATTCTCTGCTTTAGTGTGCCGTGAGGTTTGTCTCCTGCCCAGGCAACACCTGAAGCGCATCCCAAGGCCAGACATGCTGCAGTAATCGTTGTGAGCCACTTGTTGCCCCTGCGCATATCATGAAGATTAGTGATTTGGGACAGGGAAATCTAAATATTGACCAAAAAATGACACGAATACCGAGGCACACCGTGTGAATGTGTGTACGTCTGTCACCCTGGCCAGCAATTCGAACGGGCATCTGGCCGAACCTTTCGTGGTGTTACACACTGCGCAGATTTCTTAACTCGTAGATGCGATAGACCAGTACAGGCCTGAGTAACTCGCTGTTATAGCGGACCGTGTCGGGGAAGCTGACCACCAGGGAGGTTCACATGTGCGCCCTCCCTGATATTGCCTTCCGCCTAGCGCCGGTCACGCTCACTCTCAACTAAATTTCACCGGCGTACAGTCCGGCGAGTACTTGTGATGCGCGATCACGAATCTGCTCGAGATCTTCGCGTTGCGCCGTGGCCGCGATAGGGCGAGACATTCGGTGATTGCCAGCGAAGTAATCACGATTGCGGTCTAAATAGTCCCAATACAAAGTGGTGAATGGGCAGGCATCCTCCCCAGTACGTTTCTTCGGATCAAATGCGCAACTGCCGCAGTAGTTACTCATACGAGAAATATATGCACCCCCAGCGATGTATGGCTTAGTCATCATGGCGCCACCGTCCGCGTGCATCCCCATACCGATCACATTTGGCACCATGACCCAGTCGGCTGCATCAATAAAATGGGTGCGCATCCATTCAAGAAGCTCCTGTGGTTTCATTCCAACGAGTTGTGCGAGATTGCTCAGCAGCATAAGTCGCGGGATGTGATGAACCCAGGCTCGTTCTTGGACGTCTGTGATTACCGAACTGACGCAATTCATTTGCGTGGCTTGCGGATCCATAAAAAGCGGTAGCAGTTTCCCGTGTGTATCCAGAGCGTTCTCTTCCCGGTAGGAGTCTGGGAAATGCCAGTAAATTCCATTTATGTACTCGCGCCAACCAATTACCTGACGCACGAAACCTTCGATAGACGAAAGCGGGATACCGCCCTGTTCATATTTATCGATGGCAGCTTGGACTACTTCACCTGGATGAAGGAGTCCAACATTGAGATAGGGACTTAAGAGTGAATGGTTTACCGTCCACGTATCCGTAGGCATTGCATCCTCGTACGGCCCAAAATCAGCGAGGGAATTCTCGGTGAAGTGTGCGAGTTGAGCGAGTGCGCCTGTACGAGTTGTTGCCCATGTGCCGTTCGGGAGTTCGCCCCACGTGTGGAATTCGTCAAGACGGTTGAGTACCTTCTGGTCAATCAGATCGGACTCGAATCGGAGTGGTTCTGGCCACAAGTGGGGAGCTTGGCCCTTCTTGGGACGTGGAGGTGGTAGTCGATTGTCGTGGTCGAGGTTCCATTGCCCACCAACTGGCTGATCCTGGTCCATCAAAATATTTAGTCTTTTGCGCTGAAACCGGTAGAAATACTCCATGGTTAACGACTTGTAGCCGCTAGCCCAGGAGGTAAATTGTTCTGGAGTTGTCAGAAAATTATTATTTGGTAACAGCTGTACCCCAAAGGAGCTGAAAATTTGACGCAGACGTCGTGAGCTTGGGGAAGTACTCACAATCGGAAGAGCAGGGTGCTTAACGCGAAGTTCCTTAAGGCCAGCTCTCAGATTAGAGGCGTGAATAGTTGTGACCTGGAAGCCACCCGCAGCAAGCTCATTCTTAAGATGCTCGGAGCAGGAGAGAAGAAAAAACAATCTCTGCGCATGCCAGGTTCTAGCGGTGAGCATGTCGTAGCTTTCAATAAAAACAATCTGATCATGCCCAGGGACTGCTGTTGCCAGGGCGCCGTGCGACCGAGAAAGTTGATCAAAAGTTACGACGATTATTCGTTGCGGGATATCAGAACTGCTCATCTTTCAATTATCGTGGAAAAGAAGGTTTTCAGCGCAACAGGATCAATGCTTGGCATCCGAAAAGTTGCAGCATCCAAAGTTTCCTGCGCCCGTGAAGATAAGCGTTGGGCTCCGATTTCGTTACCGCGGGCGTGGTGGGTGTGTGCCGCACCCATTTGAGCACATGCCCGCCAAAAATCCTTCTCATTCGGTGGCGCACACCGCCAACGCTGCTCGGCGACCTCATGGGCGTGGAATGGCAGCCCTTGAGTGAGATAGTCGGTGATTTCTTTCCAAGCTTGCTCCCCGGAGAGAAAGGTGCGTTCGGGTACCTGTGGAAATGAATGCTCAGATATGGCTTCCCCGCGAAGCGGTCTGCCAAGTCGGTCGCGCGCCCCCATGTCGACTAGATTGCCAATTTGACTGAATATTGATTCAGCCAGGGAAGCAACAATTCGGCAAATGCGCGGGGGTTTTCCTCATGGGGGAAGTGGCCGGTAGGCATAATTTCTCGAGTGTAGGGGCCGCTCACCATTGACTCGTTGCCAATCAGATCACTGAAGACCATGGGATCGTGCTCGCCAAAAATATCAAGTACTGGAATATTGATGGGTGTTTCGATTGAATCTTGAAACCTTCTACCGTCGGTGCGGTACAGGGATCGAATCGCCCAGCGGTGAAACTCAATTGCAGTGTGTGCGGTTGGCCAGTTTTGGTAGGCAGCTTGAAAACTAGCTCGCACGTCCGGGCTGAGCCACGAGGGATCATAAGAGTACTTTTCAAAGAATTGGCCGATATTGCTTCCGCTGTTCTTGGTGTAGTACCGCTCAGGAATGAATGGCAATTGAAGACGCGCGAGATAGGACAAACCAGAACGTTGGGCATTGTTGCGAAGAAGTGAATGCCGTAGCACTCGAGGATGTGCACCGGCGACGCTGACAACCGCGGTGACCGCGTCGGGTGTGTGCGCGGCCATGGTCCAAGCAACGACTGAGCCGATACCGTGACCAATGACGGTAGCTCGGACTTCACCTAGTGAGCGAATGACGCTGACGCAGTCGCGAGCCAATGTGGTCGGGTCGTAGCCCTGCGGAGGGTGGTCGGATCCGCCGTAACCCCGAAGGTCCATGGCAATGACCCGGTAGCCGGCGTGGGCTAGGGGCGCGATCAATTCACGCCAGGTCCACCAGAAACTGGGGAAGCCGTGCAGGAGCAGAACAGCAGGCCCGGAACCCATTTCGACAACGTGAAAGCGGGCGCCGTTGGCCGACACATTTCGGTGGATCCAAGGTCCGGTAGCGGCAATTGCTGCATCAGGGGTGATCACTTAGGTCTGTGTGTTATTCGCCGAGAGAGGCGAGTGATTCAGAAGTCTTCTTCCACTCTTTGCTGGCCAGAGTTGGGCCCTTAACCTCTTTGCCCTTGCTCTTAATCAGCACGCCAAGGATCGCGGCAACGAGGAGCAGAGTTACCGCCACGATCAGGAAGCCGGCCCACGTGGGGAGGCCTAATGCCACCAAGGCGTAGGCAATTGCGATCAGGACAAAAATTGCACCCATGCTGATCAGGGACACGGCAATCAGGGCAAGTAGTGAAATCTTCCCGATTGTTTTTGTGGTCTGGCTGAGCTCGGTCGTGGTCAGGTTCACCTGCGCCCGCAGGAGACGTTTGCCGTCGCTGACTGTGTGTGTGACCAATTGCTTCAAGCTCTGTTGTGGCTGCATAGAAATCCTTCCCTACCGGAGAGGTTATCGCGGTTCAGGGTTGGATTCAGCGTCCCCCTGCTGATACACATCAGGGATGTCGTCGTGATTGAGATCAGCCTCTTCGATTTCAGCCATACGTGCGTAATGTCGACTACGTGAAAGTAGGATGACCGCGGCGATTGCCGCGGCAACAACGGAAGCAACCAGGACAGAGATTTTGGCGCTTTCCAGGTTGAACGCGTTGTCCGGGTACCCCAATTCGCTGATGAGTAGTGCGACCGTGAAGCCAACACCAGCCAACACGCCCACCGCCATCACATCGCGCCAGGCAATACCCGGGCTCAAACTTGCCCTGGTGAATCGGGCCATGAACCAGGCCATGCCAACAATTCCGATGGGTTTTCCTAACACGAGCCCGACCATGATTCCAATCGCGATGGGTGATTGAAGGGGTTCAATTACCCCGGTAGCTCGTAAATCAACACCAGCAGCGAACAAGGCGAAAATGGGAACGGCAAGCCCGGCACTGATCGGGTGGATTGTGTGAATCAATTTGTCAGCTGGCGCTTCAGTCTCACCCGGGTCAGTGCGAACGCGAGTGAGGAATCCAAAGGCAACACCAGCGACAGTCGCGTGAACGCCACTCTTGTAACAAAAATACCAGCCGATCAGAACGAGTGGGATGAAAAGAATGGGTGAAGAAATGCGATATTTCTGCAGTAGCCAATAAGCCAGCATCGTGGCCAGGAATCCAGCAAACCACAGCATTGCAAACTTATCGGAGTAGAAAATCGCGATAACACTAATCGCACCAAGATCATCAACGACAGCGAGTGTGAGTAGAAAGGCGCGAAGTGCAACGGGAAGTTTTCGCCCAAATATTGCCAGTACCGCCAATGCAAAGGCAATGTCCGTCGCCATTGGAATTCCCCAACCCTGGAGCGATCCGTCAGCCAGGGTGGCGTTAACTGCAACATAAAAAAGAGCGGGGACGAGCATGCCGCCCAAGGCTGCTGCTGCAGGAACTATTGCTTGGGCCGGTTTTGACAGGGAGCCGAGCACCAGTTCGTGCTTAAGTTCGAGACCAACAACGAAAAAGAAAATTGCCAGGAGTGCATCGGCGGCCCAGACCCCGAGTGAAAGATTCAGACCAAGTTCAGCAGGCCCGATTTTGTAGTGAACTAGGTCAAAATAACTATCTCCCCAAGGGGAGTTTGCCCAGACCAGCGCACAGATCGCTGCAAAAAGTAGGACCGCACCACCAATGGTTTCGTCACGTAACTGACTCAGTAGCCATCCGCGCTCGCCCAGACTTGGGCGCGACAAAATATCGTTATTGGCCATAACCTGAGTCTACTAATTAACCGCTCGTCGCGATATTCGAGTAGTTAGTCGTCTGCGCTTGAGGATTCGAGCCCGGCCGAAATCAGATTCATCACTGCCGGGTCGGCGAGGGTGGTTGAATCGCCGACACTGCGATGCTCGGCAACATCTTGTAGTAGACGGCGAAGGATCTTACCTGACCGAGTCTTGGGAAGTTCAGGGACGATCATAATCTGTCGTGGTTTCGCGATCGGACCAATCTCGTTAGCGACGTGATTGCGAAGTTCGGCAACCAGACTGGTTCCATCAGCACCTTCCATGCCTCCGCGCAGGATTACAAACGCAACAATTGCTTGGCCGGTTGTTTCATCAGCAGCACCAACTACTGCAGCTTCAGCGACACTGGGGTGAGAGACGAGAGCGGATTCGACCTCTGTGGTGGAAATCCGGTGCCCGGAAACATTCATGACGTCGTCGACGCGGCCCAGTAGCCAGATTGCCCCGTCATCATCGAATTTTGCGCCGTCGCCTGCGAAGTAATACTGCGGCCATTTTGACCAGTAGGTATCAATGAAACGTTGATTATCTCCCCAAATCCCACGCAGCATTGCCGGCCAAGGTTCGGTGAGGACGAGGAAACCACCGGAGCCGTTACCCAGGGGGGATCCCGCATCGTCGACAATCGCCACACCAATTCCTGGAAGAGCGCGCATGGCCGAGCCTGGTTTAGTCGCCGTGACACCGGGGAGCGGCGAAATCATCATGGCGCCGGTTTCGGTCTGCCACCAGGTATCAATAATGGGACAACGGTCCCCACCTATCACTTTGCGATACCACATCCAGGCTTCAGGGTTGATAGGTTCACCGACTGATCCCAATAGGCGTAGTGAAGACAAGTCATGTGATTCAGGAAATTCGTCACCCCATTTCATAAAAGTGCGAATTGCAGTGGGAGCGGTATAAAGAATTGTGACCCCGTGTCGCTCGACGATATCCCACCAGCGATCTTTGGCGGGAGCGTCCGGTGTTCCTTCGTAGATAACTTGGGTAGTGCGGTTAGCAAGTGGACCGTAAACAATGTACGAGTGCCCGGTTACCCAACCGATGTCTGCAGTGCACCAAAACACATCAGTATCAGGCTTTAGATCAAAAACATTGCGATGTGTGTAGGTAACCTGGGTCAGATATCCGCCAGTCGTGTGCAAGATCCCCTTTGGTTTTCCGGTTGTTCCCGAGGTGTACAAAATAAATAATGGGTGCTCGGAGTCGAATGCCTCCGGGGTGTGTTCGGGTGATTGGCCCTCCACAAATTCGTGCCACCACACATCTTTTTCACTCCAAGTGACGTCGTTGCCGCAACGCTTAACAACCAAAACATTATTTACCGATGGACAAGAGGCGACTGCTTCATCGACAGCGGGCTTGAGCGACATCACGTTTCCGCGGCGATTTTGTCCATCGGCGGTGATTACTAGCTTGGCGGAGGCATCGTCAATTCGACTGCGTAATGCTTCGGCACTAAACCCGGCAAAGACAACAGAATGTGGCGCACCAACGCGAGCGCAGGCCAACATCGCCACGACAGCCTCAACAATCATGGGCATGTAGATCACGACGCGATCACCAGCAGTGATACCAAGCTCGGTGAGGGCATTGGCTGCTTTGCTGACTTCACCCAGGAGCTCGCGATACGTTACATTGCGCTGATCGCCGGGTTCGCCCTCAAAACGGATCGCAACTTGATCGCCGTGACCGGAATGAACGTGACGATCTACGCAGTTATACGCGACATTTAGTGTGCCGCCGACAAACCATTTGGCGAACGGGGCGTTAGACCAGTCCAGAACTTCAGTGAAGTCGGTGTCCCAATCCAACCCGCGTGCTTGGGTAGCCCAAAAACCCAAGCGATCAGCCGCGGCCTGGTCGTACAGATCGGCCTTCGCATTCGCCTTAGCGGCGAATTCAGCGCTAGGCGCGAAGGTGCGGTTCTCGTGCGCCAAATTGGACAGGGTTTCGTTCGGATCATTCATGTGGGAAAAGCTCCTTAAATAACGGGTGAGACAAACTTACCGAACTTTTGGACACAGTATGGCCATGATTTAACAATCGGGGTCTTTTGACGCGGCATCATTTTTAGATATGTACGGTTGTGACATGCCGACCCTCGAACAGATCGCTCAGTGGGAACTAGTCCGAGAGCTCACCGGCGCCGCCCGCGCAGATATTGATGAATTGCTGTGGCGCCGAGATGTCCGTGCGGCATCACGGGAAGTCGCCCAATCTTCAATAGCGAGGGGCGGTGCGGACTCGGCGGCCTTGGAAGGTGCAGATCTGGTGGGTGTTGAGCAATCACCGATGGGAGAGGTCCTCGCCGCCAGCTTGGCCATCACGGCAGAGGCTCCCAAAATGGGTGAAATCTGGACGCGTGCTCCACTCCAGGTAATCACCGGGCTACACACAATTGCCGCCAGGAAATTCGTTGACATAAACGAACTCGCTCGCCCACGTGTAACTCAAAAAGCTGATGACCCGCTGCACATCGGATCACTGCCGGAGTATCAGGAAATTCCGGGCGCGCTCATGCGACTGTCCCAACAATGTTCAACCACGAAAGTACCGGCAGTTGTTGAGGCTGGTTACGTCCATGGTGAAATCATGCGACTGCGCCCATTTACTTGGGGCTCAGGTCTCGTCGCCCGCGCGGTTGTACGAACTGTGTTGAGTGCGCGAAGTGTTGATCCTTCAAACTTTTCGATTCCCGAAAATGGAATGTTCGAATCAACCCGAACAGCCTATGTCGCGGCAATTCGAGATTTCTCCACAGGAAACCAAGCGGGAATTGAGAGTTACTTTAAGTGGTTTTCGGCAAGCCTCGGGCTCGGCGCCAGGGCGGTTGTTATTTAGGCACGAATTTTAGGCACGAATACTGTGGCGTTTGGCATACCAAGTGAGTCCAAGTGCAACGGCTCCTATGGCTACGCCAGCGCTAGCCGCGATTGCCTGACGTTTTTCAACTTTAGCCTGCATGGAGACTGGTTTTTCAAAATCAAGTACTGCCCAGTTTCGCTCGATTGCGACTGCGCGAAGACCACTGTCGGGATTGACCGCTCGCGGATTACCAACGGCGTTAAGCATGGGTAGGTCTGTGTACGAGTCGGAGTAGGCAAAGCACTCGTCGAGATCAAACCCGTGTTCAATCGCTAGGGATTGCATTGCTTCGGCTTTGCCTTCACCGTATGCATAGAAGATTATTTCACCCGTGTATTTGCCGTCAACTATTGCGATTTGGGTTCCAATCGCAATATCAGCACCGAGGCGAGCGGAAATTGGCTCCACCATTTCGTTTCCCGAGGTTGAAATGACGATGACCGTGTGACCTTGCTCTTTATGAAAACTAATTAAGTCAATAGCTTCCTGGTAGACAAGTGGGTCAATCAGGGTGTCGAGTGTTTCGGCCACAATTGCCTGAACTTTTGCGGCCTCCCAACCGGTGACGAGCTCGGACATGTAATCCCGCATTGACTCCATTTGATCGTGATCAGCGCCGGACGTGAGAAACATGAACTGGGCATACGCGCTGCGCATGACGTCGGTTCGCCCGATGAGACCTTCTTTGTAGAAAGGCTTTGCAAACACAAAGGAGCTAGATTTAGCCAAAATGGTCTTGTCTAAGTCGAAGAAGGCGGCGACTGGCATGGGACCACGATAACGCATTGAGAGAGTTGTCCACACCCTTGAAATTGACTATTAACAAATGTGTCGCCGTGGCATTGGGTTAGACCATGTCACATTCACCGCGGGTATTGCTTTTGGTCACTACGGATCAGCGCCTCATGAATCACACTAAAGCCGTCGTAGATTCGCTTGATTTTGATCTGCGGGTCGCCGAGTCGCCGTTGATTGCCAGAGATCTGTGGGAGGGAGCAGAATTTGTTTTGGTGGGCTCAGACCTGGCAGGGAAATGCATTGAGAATCTTGTTCCGCGCCGACCCCACTTGCTAGTCGTGCATACAAAAAGTGAAACAGGGCAGGTAGTTGCTCCCGAATCGATCTCGGAGCGAGACGTTTGGCGGCACGCGGTGGCGCTTGGCGCTGAAAACGTGTTGGAGCTGCCCACCGCCAGTTTCTGGTTAACAGAGGTACTGACCGAGGTCGCAATTCCCGCGCCCACCGAGGGGATTTTGAGTTCCAATGTGATTTCCGTTTTCGCTGGGAGCGGCGGGGTTGGTGCTTCGACATTCGCGGTGAATCTTGCTACACATGCGGTTACGCGCGGGATGAGCGCGGTTGTCATTGACCTCGATCAATTTGGTGGCGGAATAGATCTCGTCTTTGGGGCGGAAGAGATCCCGGGCACACGTTGGTCTGACATCGATCCAGGTTCGGGACGCATATCTGCGGACACCCTGGCGGCAGCTCTGCCCCGAGCCAACGGTGTGGCGTTCCTTTCACAGAGCCGATCCTGCTTGGGTGGCGCGAGCGTGGAAATTGTGGCCGCGGTCATTGATGCTGCAAGGCGCGCATTTGATCTTGTTGTCCTTGACCTTCCGCGTGAACACAGTGAATGCAATGAGCTTCTGATCGGGCGGAGCATGGTCACTTGTGTGATCACCCGCAATCACGTTCGCGCGATTGCTGCAAGCATTGCAGTTTCCCAATGGGTGGGAAAATCCGGTGGTCAGGTCCAGTTTGTTTTGATCAGCGACTCAAAAGGTTTAGGTTTACCGGATGTCTCCAGCGCCTTAGACTGCCAGGAGGTCACTGAGATCGCCTTTATGCCTGCTATGACGACACGTGCTGATGAAGGGGATCCACCAGGCACTAATTCCGGATACCGGCAAGTGTGCGAAGTATTGCTGGGTGAGGTGCAAAAACACGGCTCGAAAAATGCGGCATGAACCAGGCACTGGCAAATAGAGTTCGAAATCGCCTGATTACATCCAATGCGGTTGCATCTCACTCGCACGTTCTTGGTGCGCTACGAGAGGAGGGGGTGGTTCTCAGCGAGGAGTCAGTTGACGAGTTAGTGCTTATTCTCGAGCGGGAGTTTAATGGCGCTGGTGTTCTGCAGCCGCTGCTTGAGGAACGTGGCGTAACTGATGTGTTGGTTAACGGCCCGGATTCAGTGTGGTGTGATCGCGGGCAAGGACTGGTACTCACTGACATTAAATTTGGTTCAGACCAGGAAGTTCGACGACTAGCTCAGCGGTTGGCTTCGACCGCGGAGCGTCGACTAGATGACGCCTCACCAATGGTGGACGCACAACTGCGCGATGGAACACGCCTACATTGTGTCCTTCCGCCAATCTCAACGGACGGAACGATTGTTTCACTGCGAATTCCCAGTGCAAGATCCTTTACCTTGGAGTCTTTGGTCGCGGCCGGGTCAATTGATGAATCGGTTGCTGACCTTCTCGTTTCCATAATTCGTGGGCGGCTTGCTTTTCTCATTAGCGGGGGAACAGGGACCGGCAAGACGACAGTCCTCTCAGCGTTGCTCGCCCACGTGGATCCAGCGCACCGAATTGTTGTCGTCGAAGATTCTGCTGAACTCAATCCTGCGCATCCACATGTGGTCCGCATGCAAAGTCGTTTAGCCAACATTGAAGGCAAAGGATCGATTGTTCTGCGCGATCTGGTACGGACCTCTTTACGCATGCGACCGGATCGAATAGTGGTAGGCGAAGTCCGCGGCCCGGAAGTCGTTGAATTACTTACTGCGCTCAATACTGGTCATGAAGGTGGCTGTGGCACGGTGCATGCGAACAGTCCACAAGCGGTTCCTGCCCGACTCGCGGCACTAGGTTTAACGGCTGGAATAGAGCGTGAGGCACTTCACGCTCTGATTGGTTCAGGTCTTGATGCAGTCATTCATCTCGCTCGTCATGGTGGGCGCCGCTACGTGGACAGCATCCACGTCCTTGACTTTAGTGAGAGTGGTTTGGTGACCACTCGTCCAGCACTGACCCGAAGTAACGGGCAATGGGTCAGGCAATCGGGTTGGATCGAGTTACTAAATCGTTGTGAGCAAGGTAGCCGGTGATTTTGTGTGCGGCTTTTGCTGCCGGATTGAGTGCTTGGTTTTTTATCCCCGTTCGGGCTCGATCTCGACTCAATAATTTGAGTTCCGCCGAAACGGGGGAGCAGTTCTTAGGTGGAAGATTCACTGTCCCTGCCAGATTTACTCGAAAGTGGGGAAGTCAGGGGCGAAAGGCGATCAGTGAGCAGCGAGAGGAAACACTAGGGGCAATCTCAGTTCTCGTCGCTGAGCTAAAGGCTGGTCACGCACCGGATGCGGCACTGATCAACGTTGGCCCGAAAGTGTGGCCCTTTGCTCACCGCGCCGCTATTGCCCACGGTGACACAATCGAGGCCTTAGCCCTTGATGCCGAGGCACGGCCCGAACTCAGATACCTCGCCGCATGTTGGCGGGTGGGAATTAATAGTGGTGCCGGATTGGCCGCCAGTATTTCCTCGCTCTATTTGTCAATGCGGGCACAGCAAGAAATTCGCGGGCATCTTGAAGCCGAATTAGCGGGGCCTCGCGCAACTGCGGCTACGTTGGGTTTTCTACCCATTGTCGGGATTGGCTTGGGTTACATGCTTGGCGCACAGCCCTTGACGTGGTTCTTTTCCAGTCTGCTCGGCTTAGGAACATTCATTTTTGGTGGGGGATTAACACTGCTGGGTTTATGGTGGACGTCACGGATAGCTCACGGTGTCGAGGCGATGTTGTGATTGTGATCGCCGCGACCCTGACCGCGTTCAGCGTCTACTTGTTTATGAAGCCGCTGCCGACACAACGAAGACCACGTAATCGACTTACTCGAATTATTCACGGTGAATCAAAAAAGCAGGATACGAAAACGAGTGCACTCTCACCAACAATTTTGCGCGTGACCGGCATAGTGGGTGGGGCGCTGCTGGGCGCGACATTTGGCGGATTCATGGGGCTAGTCATTGGCGCCCTCGCCGGAACGCTCTTAATCCGAATATTGAGTAAACGCGATAGTGGTCCCTCAGACGCTGAAGCAGCGAAACTTGCTTTAGATACTCCCGTCCTCATTGACCTACTTGCAGCCACTCTGGCTTCCGGGGCGACTATGCGCAGCTCGTTGGCCGCCGCTACCGCGGCAATGCTTGATAGTCCCGTCCGCATGCGACTATCTCCGGTGATAGCAGCGATTGAGTTGGGAGCCGACCCTCGTGATGCGTGGAGCGCGCTGGCTAGTGACCCCACACTAGGTCAACTTGCGCGCAGTGTCATGCGCTCTTACGACAGTGGGGCTGGGCTTGAGTCAGTGTTGCTAGGCATCGCAAGTGAGATGCGTCGTGAGCACCGATCTCGAGTGGAGGTGGCCGCACGAACAGCGGGAGTCAAGGCTGTTATCCCATTAGCCGTGTGTTTCCTACCCGGATTTTTTGCCTTGGGAGTTATCCCGATTGTCGCATCCCTCGCTGCATCCACAGGCTTTCTTCCGGGGTGACCTGCCATCCACAGAGTGTAGTTTGCGTCTGTTTGCGTGCGTCTAGTTCACGAAGACTCATCCTGTTACCGAAAGTCGGGATACAGAGAGGCACTAATGGAAACAAAATCCGCGAAAATCATGACAGCGCTCAAGGACGACACCGGGCTCACCACCGCTGAATACGCGGTGGGGACAGTTGCGGTTGCCGGACTTGGTGGTGTTTTGCTCAAGCTGTTGACGAGCGACAGCGTGCGAGACCTGTTGTGGTCGATCATAAGCAACGCATTCTCACGGTTCTTTGGTTAAAAGTGACAATTCATACTGTTGATTCCTTGGGTTGGCCAGCCAACCCAAGGAATCGCTCTGCCCTGCGCAAAGACGAGGGAATGGCCACACTTGAAACGGCGCTGATGGTTCCGGTTCTGTTTCTGATCGCATTCGTTTTTCTGTCCGGGATTTCACTGGGAGTTCAAGCACTCTCACTTAGTGATGCAACACGTACGGCGGCACGTGAGTTGGCCCGTGGCGCAGGCGAGAGTTCAGTTCGAGAATTCTTTCATCGAAATGAGCCCAATGCGCAGTTGCAAATTACTTGGGATCTGCACACAGTTTTGGTTGAATCCACGAAGCCGGGTGAATTTGGCGTGAGTTTTATGGGCACGACTCCCTTGGAGCTATCTCAAAGCCACACGGCTCCGCGTGAGTGGATCAATGCGGAATGAACAGGGGAGCGCGACCGTCCTCACACTTGCACTGGCGCTGATAATTTGCTGTGCCGGGATGGTTTCTCTACTTTTTGTTCAATTAACCCTGGCTCGCTCAACCCTTGGAAGTTATGCAGACTTGGCCGCCATAGCTGCCGTACAAACCGCCGGTGAACCGTGTGTGGCCGCGTCTTTGGTCAGTTCCCACAACGGGGTCGAACTCTCTGCTTGTGAGATTAAGGACGGACAAGC